>Ga0208767_1001128_pt1 | contig 21296 bp, 34 predicted proteins | sample VirMetDEL_Mar_21_FD_184514 | JGI IMG/M metagenome (GOLD analysis project Ga0208767, IMG submission 184514) | Aqueous microbial communities from the Delaware River and Bay under freshwater to marine salinity gradient to study organic matter... | ecosystem: Environmental > Aquatic > Marine >... | reverse complement strand
AGACAGTGGAGGTGCCCGTAGTCCAGAAGTAGCACTACGCTATGAAGATGATTTGGACACCTGTTTGCGTATTGCACACGAGAACGCCAAAATCACAGATATACCCAAGGCTTGGTATAACTGGTTTGTTCGCCCAGCAAGTTTGTATTTGTTGGACGAGAAGGAATACAACTTTAAACGGGTTCTAAAACTGTGTATGACCAATCGTGGACACAGTGTTTTGGACACCGAATATCATACACCAAGATGGTAATAAAAAAGGTTGACAGGTAGCAATACCGTGTTATTATAAAGAATAAGTTAAACAAACGAACTAGGAGAATACAAAATGAACGATATGGAAACTTTTAGCAAAGACGAGTTGGACATGATAAACTCTGACATGTGGAATGACCTTTTAAAAGACGAAGAGGCTATGCGTAGTTTCAAACTTGCTTTTGCCAAAGTAGGAATATTTAATCCACGCACATTGAAAGACGATGAAAAAGATTTGCAGATTATGGCACAAGGTAAAATACCGCAAACAGGTAAACGGTATCAATACCGTTTACCATTTTGGCAAACAGGTAAACGGTATTGGCAACTTGACAAATATTTGGGAAACCCTTTGCATTGTTATGTTGTCAGTAGAAAACTTTTGTTAAAAAACAGAGCAAACTGGACTATTACAGACAAACTAGGCTGTGTTAAAATAACACCACACGCTTTTGGTAGATACCGTGAAAGAACAGGAACTTTTATTGACATAGAAGAAATCGAAAATATTGTTCATTTGCCGCCACCATCTAAAATAAAACGCACAGACGACGGCGTTTCATACAGAAAAGATTACTTATTGCCTCTAAAACAAGGTGCGTTCTTGGGCCATGGTGCTATAGGCCAGAACTCTCTGAATATAAATCTGACTTATAAAAAACGACAGTTTACAGTAACACCTGCAGATAACGCAACACATCACTTAACATTTTATGCAATGACTTATATTAGAGACGATCAAATGAGTGTTGAGCAACTACGGATATGCAACGCTTATCGAAAAGGTGATATTAAAAAATACATGCAACTATCGGAAACCGTTATAGATCCAAAATATTCTAAAGAAACAAGCGCCATAAAGGTAACGAACTAGGAGACAGCGTGATGATTATCAACCATTTTACTAACAGCATTACTGCTAAACTTATCAATGACAGCGGCTATATTGATTTAGAAGGGTGTAATGCCCACCGCGGTTGGGATTTACTGACACGCAGTCAGCGTCGTTTGGGTTATAGTTTGATCGGGCGTCACGCTTGGCTAACTGAATCCGCGACTTGTAAGACAGCCTCACACAATAATGTCGCATTTCAGTTTCGCAGTGAAGATATTGGTGCCGTTCCTTGGCGTAAGTATAAACTGCGTTTTAAGAACAGCAAGAAAAAATGGAAAGCAGTTGAAAGACTTGACAAGACTGCCACATTGATGGGAGATAATAGTGATGACTATTGGTTAGTTGATGTTCGTATTCCTCTTTCTAACAAATAAAAAAGGTTGACAGGTAGCAATACCGTGTTATTATAAAGAATAAGTTAAACAAACGAACTAGGAGAATACAAAATGACACAGCAACTAGACAACTTTGTAATGATGAACTATTGCCCACAGACTGGCAATCTACTGAACAAGATTGTAATGAGTGATGCTGAAACTGCTCTTTACATTGACAGTGGTTATGGTGAATACTTTGATGATGCTGACACTGTAAAAGAAATGGCGTGTTTGCGTGTTGGTGTTGAGTATGATGACTTCAATGCTTGGGATGTTATTACAGAGGAGACAGCGTAATGACACACAAGTTTTACACATTGTATGTTTATTTGGATGATGTTCAAGTAAGTTTTGGCACAGTCAATGATTACTTTGATTGTAATGCATTAGTTCAACAAGCAAATCAATGGTCTGGGGAGAATAACTGGAACAGATTAGAACTGGGTCCGGAAGCATCTTACAAGAAGTTTCAAGAGGACTCAGCGTAATAAAAAAGGTTGACAGGTAGCAATACCGTGTTATTATAAAGAATAAGTTAAACAAACGAACTAGGAGAATACAAAATGACTAACGCAGAACGGTTCAAAATAGTTGCAAAGATCCTAAAGCAATACCCAGCAAACAGTGAAGACCGTATGGTTGCTAGTTGGGCTATTAAAACTTTCCAAAACACTTACAGAAACAACCCCCAACTTCTAAAACTAAAACTTGAAACTCTTGTAGAGGAGGCAGCGTAATGAAAAACACAAACTTCGAAGCAATCACAATCGATAATGTAGCACATACACCAGACTTAGTCAGCATTATCGGGCGTTTCAAATATAACCGCAACCCTGTTAAATGTCTAGAAGGCAAAAATACCGTTTGGTTATTCCGCAATACAGCAAGTGCCATATACAAAAAGGCAGCCAAGACTTGTGATGCTGTGGTTGTAGAAAATGTATCAGAAGAATATATTGATAGCCTACAAAAAACACTGGATGAATATTCCAATATTGGCCCTAAGTTGGGTTGGCAGTGTCATCCACGGGCAGTATTCACTCGGGTGCGTTCAACACTAACACCTTGTTATACAACCGTAGACTACTAATAGGAGACAGCGTGATAAAAAAGGTTGACACACGCACTGTAAATATGTATAATAATAAACAATACACGCATAACAAGTGCGTCGTGTATTATACAGCATAACTATTCTCCTAGATTAGTTTAACCTAACCCAACAAGTGGTCTCCTCTAATCTGACAACTTGTTGGGTTTTTCTTTACCCAAAAACACACGGGCTTAAATACACTATGAAACCAATAGATCTCGGTGATATGGCACAGTATGATAATCCATATGAAATACTACAACAACTTGCAAAAAATCAAGTTGAGTTGCAGACCACAATAAACACACTGGCAAGCACTATGCTGAATATTATGAAACGGCACAGCACTGTGCAACAGCAGTTGTTTGAAATCGTCAGCAAACAAAATAACCTACTACAAACATATGCTAACATACCTGATGTAGAACTTGCTAACCTAGACTTTAGTTTATTCTTACTCAGTGAACAGTTAACAAAGACAGAACAATGATCATCAATCAAGACTGTGTAGAATGGATGCGAACACAACCAGATGACTGTGTTGATATGGTATTGACAAGTCCTCCATACGACAACCTACGAGAATACACGGGTTTTGATTTTGATTTACCAAATATGCTTCCGGAGTTAAAGAGAATAGTAAAACCAGGAGGTGTTATTGTTTGGAATGTTGCTGATGCTACTGTAAAAGGTAGCGAAACTGGCACAAGTATGCGTCAAGCATTAGCATTCATTGACGCGGGTTTTAAACTAAATGACACCATGATTTATGTTAAAAGAAACCCAATGCCAAGTTCAAGCAGCAGCCCACGATATCATCAAGCATGGGAATATATCTTTTGCTTTAGTTTAGGAAAGCCAAAGACCTTCAACCCGTTGATGCGTGAAACAGCGTATACTGGTGAAGCAAATATGCGATATCGCGGTAAAGCAGGCACTATTGAATACAAAAAAACCAAACGCAACACGCACACTAAGTTGAACAATGTGTTTGTATACACTGTTGGTGGTGGCCATACAACCAAAGATAAAATAGCATTTGAACACCCTGCGATTATGCCAGAGCAGTTAGCAGAAGATCAGATTCTAACTTGGACAAACACGGGCGATACCGTATATGATCCCTTTGCTGGCTCGGGCACTACAATCAAGATAGCCAAACAGAATAGCAGGATTGGTATTGGCACAGAAATCAGCCCGGACTATATTGATATAGCAAATAGGAGACTAACATGATAATCAATACAGAAATAGACCCAGATTATTGCGAGTTTATACACGAGAGGTTAGAACTATGAAACAGTGGCTTGACTATTTTAACACACTACACACATCTGGCACTTGCCCGGGCATACGCACAGGACCCATCACAGTTATACAGGGCACAGATAACCCACGCAGTGATATAGAAGGTGTAGCAAGCATGTTAGTTCCCTTGGGATATTCAGCAGTTATAATAGCATATAACTCCGCACAGAGACTGAACATCGCAACCCTATTACACAATGATAGTGAACACGCACGATACACAGACACTGTTTGCTTCTACATGGATCCTCTAAACCCCACAAACGCAAACCCACAACCACCCCAAGCCTGTGTTATAGTGCAGAGATTGAGTGTGCTGGAGGCAATGAGACATGGCAAATAACACTGTGTGGATGAATAAACCACCTAAAAATATACATCCTAATCTACATAGAGTAATCATAGAAATAATGACTTACGCACCTGTAACAGATTACACCACAGACACTGCGGGGGAACTATACACACTTTGCAAACACTACTGTGAACAATACACCCAAAACAACAAAAAAACTTGACAACGGCTAAATACAAGTAGTATAATATACAATGATAACACTGAACGGAGACAAAAAATGGCACGATTAAACGAACCAGCATTTATAAGTGATATTAATGATATCGAAAGCAAGCACGGCGGAATGATCTGTCGTGTAAAACTTGTGGGGGTTAAAACACAGCAAGAGTTAACATGTTATGTGGATCCCGGCAATAGAAACTTTAGACGATGGGAAACTACTATCAAAGCAGCCAGAACCAAAGGTGTTGTGCTGAATAATCTACGCTGGAAAGATGAGAGTAAGAATCTCATAGACGCTGATAGCAGGATTAGTGTAGAAGTAGTCACAAGTAAACAAGATTTAGCAGAACAAATGGCAGAGTTTTGGAAACAACAAAGTCATTGGAATAGGCTATTTGGTGATGACGATGCTGACTAACACAGTAGAACACCTGTTAAAACGCATACAACCCGTGGATAAAGAAACTTGTTGGATATGGCCCGGCGGTGTGAATGCCAGTGGACAACCCATAACACGCTGGCACGGTAAACTTTGTTATGTGCATCGCATACTCTGGGATAGGTATTGTCGAGTAGAAAAACGCACCAACGATGATCCAACTAGACTTATTCGCAAAATGTGTGGCAACAAACTGTGTGTGAATCCCTATCATATGCGTATAATGAACCCACAGGAACACATGGAACATAAATGTCGCACACGGGGTGTAAAACAGTTATTCACTGAACAAGAAGTTCAAACCATACGCAGAAATCACAGTTTAGGTGACAGTCAAACACTGCTCGCTGATGAATGGGGTGTAACACAACAAAGCATACATGCCATAGTCACAAGACGAGCCTATAAATGGGTCAGATAAATATACTGGGCACTGGATGCTGTGGTTTCGTTCCTAGATTATATATAACAACTTCCAGTGCCCATTTGGAAACAGTATGATGAACAAATATGACCTAGAGCCTTTAGAGTTTCTTGTAGTGGGAAACGGTGCAAGCATACACGCATTTGAATGGCACCGGGTTGATTCGGAACTTAGAGTTATAGTGTGCAATGGTGCTTGGTTAGAACTGGAAGATAAGATTGCCATTGATTATGTAGTTGCCTGTGATGATCACTGGGTTCAATACAACAAAGAACACTGTCGCAGACCCTGCTATACCACAGACAGATGGGCTACAAGACACAGTCAACACACGGTGCCTGGCAACAGTGATTTAGACATTACAGGAACACTGGCAATAAAACTGGCATTGGCACACGCACCAGAATACATTCACTGCATAGGATTCGACACAGTTACACATGATGGAACTGAACGATGGCATGAACATGAACTTAAACGGGGCACTATTAAAAAGACCCAAAGATTTAGAGACCAGTATCATCTGTTATTAGCAGACAGCAAACCCACAGTGTTACACTGCTTGAGCACGCCAAAACAGTGGGAAACTTGGTGCTATAAATAACATATACGAGGAGATAACACCCTATGGCTACTATTGTAACCAGAACTGCAAAAGGTTCGGCGCTAACGATCACAGAACTTGATGCTAACTTTACAAACCTAAACACGGCTAAGATTGAAACAGAAACCAACGATTTAACTGCCGCAGTGACCTGGGCAAATGTTCCGGATGCAAACATCACGCAATCAAGTGTGACACAGCACCAAGCCGCACTTAGCATTACAGAAAGTCAAATCAGTGACTTGGGCAGTTATATTACTGCGTCAAGCACAGACACACTTACAAATAAAACGCTTACCACACCCATTATTAGTAGCATTAGTAACACCGGCACACTAACACTGCCAACCACAACTGGAACAGTGGCACTTACAAGTGATATTCCAACAGCAGTTAGCAGTCTAACAAATGACAGTGGTTATCTAACTTCATTTACAGAAACAAATGATCTAAGTGCAGCAGTAACTTGGGCTAATGTGCCCGACGCTAATATTACACAGAGCAGTGTCACACAACACCAAGCGGCACTAAGCATTACAGAAAGTCAGATTAGTGATTTAAGCCATACTACCAGTTTGCCATTTGCAAGCATTACATCAACACCAACCACACTGAGTGGATATGGTATTACAGATGGTTACGCAAACTCAGATGTAGACACACACCTAAACACCAGCACAGCAACCACAGGACAAGTTCTTAGTTGGGATGGTGCAGACTATGATTGGATCACAGGCGGTGGTGGTGGAGGAATCAGCAATGTTGTTGAGGATACAACTCCACAACTTGGCGGTGCATTAGATGTAAATGGAAACGCTATTACAAGTGTGTCAAACGGTGACATTGCAATCACACCCAACGGCACAGGCAACACACTGGTTACTAACCTTAAACTTGCAGACAGTTTCGATACAAATAACCAAACTATCACAGCCGCAACACAGTTTGTTGTAAGCAGTAGCAAGTATTATTTCCGCAACACAACCGGTAACAACTTCTTACTGGAAAGTGACACAACCGGCAAAGGTGTTGTGCTTCGTGCGCCTGCAAGTATGGCCGCGGATCTAGCACTAACATTGCCCAGTGCAGACGGCACTAATGGACAAGTGCTCACAACCAACGGCAGTGGTGTATTAAGTTTCACAACTGTGAGTGGTGGTGGCGGAGGCGGCGATGTCGTTGATGACACAACTCCGCAACTTGGTGGCGATTTAGATGTAAATGGCAATAGCATCATTAGCGCCGCGGCAAGCAATGGTGACATTGAACTTGCACCAGACGGCACAGGCAATATTAAAGTCACAATGGCAAGTTCAAATGCAATCGCCACAGATGCTGATAACACTGCCAGAGGCACCCATTATGTTATTGGTAGTCCTTCATTAAACGCGGGCTTTTATGGAACGAACAGCACAACAGCAGCATTTATAAACTGGCGTAACAGAAGTCTAGATGCAAGCGCAGGTCGTTATTATGGCGAAAGTATTGGTAGAGACATCAAGTTTAACAATGCTAACTCTACAATAAGCAGTTCTAATGCAAGATTCCGCACTAATCATATGCAATATGCTATAGATGTAAATGGCATGACCTACCTGGATGGTGACAGAGCAGGCAGAGGCATTATCGGCATCAGAAACAACTTTAATGTTACCAACAGTAATGAAACATATGGTGCTACAGTAGAACGAGCCGCGGCAATAGAAAATCAGTTATACTTCCAAGCCGGTTTTGACAATGAATATAGCGCGGTATCGAATCCACAAGATTTAACAATCGATCATGGCAGTGTATACGCAGCAAGAGTAGGTGTTGAAAGTGCCGGCAGCGCCTCGGTCAATATTACAGGTGATGTTAGTGTATGGCATACACATAGAGATTCTAGAGATGCCAGCAACGGCAACTTTAATGTAAGCAGCGGTGCACTATTCTATAATGTGAAAAACGACATGCCTCACTATGTAGAAAAGTTCGGCAGTGTGGGCTACTACAGTGAACTCAGTTATGAAGAAACTCACAGTGCAAGTGGAACATACACAGTTGACTACAACAATGGTAACACACAGATTGTCACACTAAGTGATAATATAACAAGTTTCACAATGAGCAACTTCCCAGGCGATAACAATGCCAGTGGAACACCAATGATAGGCAGTGTTACACTGTTCTTGAAACAGGATGGCACAGGCGGTAGAACTGTATCATTCACAGCAGGCGCAGGTGAAACATTTAAGATTGCAAATGGCATCACCACCGTAGATTCGGGTGCAGGCAACTACACAGTTGTAAGTGTTATGAATGTAGATGGCACTTATTTGTGGACTATAAGTGGGAACTATATCTAAATGTTTTTGGCAACACACAGAGCAGCCTGGCATGCAGGTGCATCGCCTGCAAACTACTTGAGCAGAACTGTTAGTAGTAGCACAGCCACTGGCCCGCAGTTTCTGGATGCTCGTTATATTGAAATGAACGCAGAGTATGGTAGCAACTCATCGTCCACAAGAATGGCAGTTGATCTTAATACCACAGCGTCATATGTAAACTTTGGTAGCGTGCTCATGGAGTTTTGGGTTTATTTGCCAGCCAGTGCATTTAGTGGAACCGGCATTACCAGTGCAGAAACCGCGCGATTAGTAAGCATGGGCAGTGAAAATCCTACAAGCAGCACCGGCGTTGGCAACGAGTTTGAGATCCTGGTAAAAACACATCCAAGCACAGCACTGGTGAACAGAAGAACCGGTTTAACCAGCAGTTTTGCAAACTGTAGTATCGAGTTTATACTAAACAAACTAGAGTTAAATGGCAACAACATGAGTAATGTCAGTCTAGTAGCACTACAACCCAGTGATAGCGGCACATTCGCAGGTTGGTGCAAGTTTTCATTCTGGTATAGTAACTACACGAATGTATTTGGGTTTTTTCCATACAATGGAGATATTAGAGGAGATTATGCCATCGGCGTCGGCGACAGACAAGTAAAAAGTGTAATAGCACCCTATAATAGCACAACATTCTATGTGTTAGAAGATCACTTTGACAATAACATTTACAACTGGGATGTCAATCCCACACACATCAGTTATGGAACCATCCAACCCAACTATGCCGGTGATAAGTTGAGATTAGGTCCGGTGCATATGACTGTGGGCTTGGATGGCTCGGCGCAGTTTGAAAACTACATATACGGAATGCTATCAGGCACACCGGCACTGCCTCGAGGCAGATTATATGACGGGTTTACAAGTCAAATATATTACAACTGGGTTGGCGCTACAGATGCAGATAGACTCGCGGGCACCGGTGCATATGGTCCAGCACTAACAGATGACACAACCGGTAGTTTAACAACAGGAAGTATATAATATGAGTTTCACAGATTATTTAGAACAAAAGGTATTAGAGCATGTATTTCGCAACACAGCGTATACAGCCCCAACCACATTATACCTGGGTTTGCTCAGTGTGGCACCTACAGACAGCACCAGTGGCACAGAACTTGCCAGTCTATATGGTTATGCTCGACAAGCAACAGCATTTGATGCTTATAGTTCAAACAAACAGGTAGCGAATACCAGCGATGAAACATTCACAGCCAGTGGCGGAGCGTGGAACACTGTTGTTGCTTTTGGTGTGTATGATGCCAGCACAGGCGGCAACCTACTTGCATATGGCAGCATTACGCCCAGTGCGCAGGTCAGCGATGGTGAATCATTCATCGTGGAAGCAGGCAAACTTATTATAGAACTCAGTTAGGAGCAACAATGATAACACTAACAACAACACAGGATTTAACACAGGATCAGGCAGCGATGCTAAACGCTATTCCAGGTGTAGCAGTTACACTGCCACGCACTGTAGAGTGTGATGATGATCAAGCAGAAGAGTCAGCAGACCGCAGACTTGAAACACTAAACATAGATATACTATAGGGAGAACACCATGGCTTGGCCCACAACACCAGCAAGCACAGCAAATGTAGACAGCGGTAGTGACAACCCGGGCCTTGCTCGTGCTGACATCAAACAAAACATTGACAATGTAAATGCTATTATTGATGAGTTTGGTGAAGTAGCAATAACTGCGCCGGCGAATGGCGAAGCACTTGTGTATGATGGCAGTAATAGTCGTTGGATCAATAGTGGAGCAGCCGGCACAAGAGCAGCCTACCTGACATTCAGTGCAAACACAATGTCAATCAGCAATGATGAATACAGCATTGTTAACAGTGTAAGTGGTGTGGATATGAATCTAGACGCAGGCACTTACAAAGCCATTATTACAGGAATATTCAGTGCTCAACACAACAATCCGGATCCAGAACCAAACCTTGAGACACTAAAACTACGCAATAACACAGCAGGTGCGGATATCGACAATATTGCATATGCTCAAATCATGCACACAGACAATGATGAACACAGAGTGTATAGCATAAGCAGTGCAAACAGTTTTACACTCACTACCACTAGTGATGTTCGAGTAACATTTACTACAGATATTATCACTGATGGTAGTGTAAGTTTCAACATTAGCATAAAGTTGTTTAGAGTATAACGATGACTTGGCCCACAACAACAACAACAGATAGCGTAGACAATGCATATGATGCACCACAGAATGCCCGCGCGGATATAAAGCGAAACATTGACAATGTCAATGCTATTATTGCTGAGTTTGGCACAGTAGACCTAGGCACACCTCAGGATGGTCAGGTATTGGCATACGATGGCACAGAATGGAATGTAACCAATAATACTCTGTTAAATGGTAGTTACATGCCTTTAACCAACTCGGGCGGCAACACGCAATATCCCATCAGTTGGTCAGCAAGTCCCAGTGCTACGATTACACAAACATTTGAGTTTAGTCCGGCTAATAACTTTGATGATCAAAACATATTCAATCTTAGCAGTGCAGATGACAATCCAGAAATACCTGCAGGCACATACCAAATACAAATAGATGGCTATTGGAGCATTCAAATACAACGAACTACAGGAAATATTCCTAGTTATGGTGTAAGCGTTAAAATAGAACTGCTAAACACAGACACAAGCACAGTGTTAGCAACATTCACACCCAGTCAAACGCATGATATAAGCACTGACCTTAACCGGACGCATAGATTAATGTGGTGTGATTTAACTACAACTGAAACTTTTGCAAGTGCAACAAACATACAAGTAAAAGCAACAGCAACAATAACAAGTTTGAGTTCAGCAACTGGGCTGGGATTCATCGGGGGCGGATTTATGGCTAGATTCATAAAAACAGCCTAACTAAAACCCAGTAAATACAATGATAAAACATAAGGAGTTAGCAAAATGAGTTTATCAAACTATGCAGAGAACAAGGTTCTCGATCATATCTTTAGAAATGGCGAAATCGCCGATTGGACAGACTTTGACCTATATCTAGGTCTAGCAACAGGCATGAGCGGATCAGATGGTGTAGGTTTAACAGAACTAACCGTGGGCACAGATGCTTACGCTCGTCGGCAAATCACTGATGGCACCGCTGGAACAAATAGTTTCTCGGCTGCAGGAGCAGCAACAGACGGAACAATCACAACTGACACACAGATTACATTCCCAAGTGCTACCGGTGACTGGGGAACAGTTACACACATTGGTATCTGGGATGCGGCAAGTGGCGGCAACTTGATTGCTTGGGGTGCGTTGTCAGTTAACAAAACAATCACAAATGGTGACACATTCATTATTTCATCAGGTAGTTTAGAGATTACACTAGACTAATAGGAAAAACGCTATGGCAGTTATTGTATCAGGCTATTATCTAAGCCCCGCAGACGCACAATCATATGTTACAGGTGACTTCTTTGAAGTATTCACCTTAAACAGTAGTGCCCAAACCACTACAAGTGCAAGTGCGAGTCTCGAGTTAAGTGCAGAGTCTGAAATAACTGCCACTGCTGCTACCACTACTACTGCAACAAACACACTATCGGCAAGTATAAACCTTACATTAGGCACAAGCACAGTTACAGTTGCCAGTGCCACTGCAAGCGGTGCTATTGATATAAGCATTGCATCAGGATTAAGCACAGATGCCGCAAGACTGGCTGGAGCAAATATCAGCATTAGTGCGGCACATCAAATCAGTGCAGTTCCAAAACTAAATCAGGGTGGTAGTTCAACAATAGCAAGTTCACTCGCAGTCAGTGCGGATGCAGTGGACGCAGACTTGGGTGTCGTCATCGTTGCCGGCACCGTTCTTATATCTACAGATGCCAGTGTTCTTAGTGCTAACAGTGCAACAGTGCAGGCATCATCCAGTGTAAGCACAACAGCAACAAACACGATTGCCGTTGATGCAACTATTGCTAACTCCACAACTACAACTACACTGGGTAATCAACTGCATGACACACTACGCGATCCATATGACGCAGGATATGCATATACCTGGGATAATGTTGGACTGTATGATGACTGGAATACATGGCCCAAAGCAGTATGGGGTCCTGTAGATGGTGCTCATATTGGCAGTTTCGCAACAACTAATGTAACCGGTGGCTTTATTGCGGCGGGTATTAGCACTGTAAACACTGCAAGCACAGTAACAGTGGACGCTGTGAGAAACAGAGCAGCAACGGTTGATATTGCACTTGGCACTGTCACAGTTGTAGCCGGCGGTGAACTGTTCTTTGGTGATATCACTATTGCAAGCACCAGTGGTGTAAATGTAACAGGTAATCTAATACATCAGAGTGCCGAAATCAACATGTCACTGGGCACTGTCACAACAACAATAGGCGAGCGTGCTGTATTCGGCGACATTGATGTAGTCACAACCAGCGGTGTGATTACAACAGCAATAAACAACATCAGTGCAACAAGCGATCTTGCAAGCACAACCAGTTTAACCACAACTGGTAATGCGGTATTTGCGGGCTCACTAAATATCACACTGGGCACTGTCACTGCTACTTTAGCGGCAGTTCAAACTTTCGATCCATATAGAACAGCAACCATTGCCACAGAAGCAAGAACGCTAATGGTATTGGATGAATATACAAGAACAGAAACAGCAAGCAGCGAAACAAGAACATACAAAATCCCAGTGCCAGCATATGCGCCTGGAACGAGAACAAGGACAAACTAAATGACAACACTAACAGGATTTGAACAAGACAGAGACGGTGTCTTTATTAGAAAATCTCCAGTAGATGTGTTAGACTACAGTGTAGATTGGACAGATTGGATGCCAGCACAAAACTCAATCTCAACCAGCACTTTTACAGTTAGCACGATTGCAGGAGACAGTGCACCACTCACCATCGACAGTCAAACTAACAACTCAACTAAAAGCACAGTGTTTTTGAGTGGCGGCAGTGAGGACAGTGTATACACAGTGACCTGCACAATAACAACAACCAACAGTCTTACAGTTGCAAGACAGTTTAGAATATTGGTTGAGCCAAGGAGCGTATAATGGAACTTGAACCAGAATGGTTTGAGGAAGAACTGCCCGGTAAAAGTGCAAAAACTGTTGAAATAGACAGAGATACACTTATAAAACTGGCACAGATTGGATGCACCTATGATGAGATGGGCAAGTTTTTCGGCTGTCACAGTAGCACTGTGAGAGATCGTTTCAGCACACTCATCAATCAAGTCAAAGCACATACTAGAGCAAGACTAAGACAAGCCCAGATTGATCTTGCTATTGAAAAGCAGGATAAGACAATGCTTATCTGGCTTGGCAAACAGTTCCTACACCAAACAGAAAACGGCGAAAGAAACAGTGATGATAGACAGCCGTTGCCCTGGACGGATGCTGATCTGCCTGCAACATTTACTGTAGAAGAGGCACCGGATGAAACTGACGATACCGCAAGCACAAGTAGCGACCAGTGACGCTCGCTTCAGAGTGTTGGTTGCAGGAAGACGCTTTGGTAAAACACATTTGGGCATGAGAGAACTTGCAAGGTTTGCTCGTGTTCCCAATAAAACGGTGTGGTATATTGCACCCAGTTATAGAATGGCAAAACAGATTATCTGGACGCCACTAAAACAAAAGTTGATGGATATGAACTGGGTAGAGAAGAAGGACGAAAGTGATTTGAGATTGGATCTCGTAAATGGATCAACTATTGCACTACGCGGTGCAGACAACCCTGACAGTCTGCGTGGTAATAAACTGTGGTTTGCAATGCTTGATGAAACAGCAGATATTGCAGAAGAAACATTCTACGAAGTTATTCGCCCTGCACTTGCTGACGAGCAAGGACACGCACTGTTTGCTGGCACGCCTAAAGGCACAGGCAACTGGTTTTATGATATCTATACACGCTATCAAAACCATCCGGATTGGAGTCAACACGCATTTACTACTCTGGAAGGCGGTAATGTAAGTGAAGATGAAGTAGAAAATGCTCGCAGTATGCTGGATACTCGCACATTCAGGCAAGAGTTTGAAGCAAAGTTCGAAACCTGGGCTGGTATTGTGATGTATAACTGGAGTAGACTATATGAAGATCCATATGAAGGGCCAACAACTGATCTACACATTGGTGTTGACTTCAATATCAATCCAATGAGTGCAGTGGTATATGTAAAAACTGCAACTGGATTGCATGCTATAGATGAGATTGTTATCCCAGGGTCAAACAGTGATGAACTGTGTGACGAAATAAAAACAAGATATCCACACAGTCGCATCACTGCATACCCAGATCCTGCAGGTGTGCAACGCAAGACATCAGCAGGCGGCAGAACAGACATACAGATATTACAAAATGCTGGATTTGTGTGTTTATATCGCAGAAAACACCCTGCAGTTAGAGACAGAATAAACAGTGCAAACAGCCTGCTTAAAAACACTAATGATGAAAATAGATTGCAGATAGACCCAAAATGCAAAACACTGATAACTGCATTTGAAAAACTTACCTACAAAGAGGGGACAAGTCAGATAGACAAGAACAGCGGTTATGATCATATGGTTGATGCTGCTACCTACTGTATAGAATATCTATTCCCGATTACAGATAACAGACCCATGCCGGCGCAACCAGAGTCCTGGTCAGTTGCCGTTAGATAGGTGCTATAAATACACAAGGATAACAAAATGAAATATGATTACTATCAAATGGAAGCGATTCACCCGGGACACCAGAGCCAACACACTCGTTGGAGATTTCTCTACGATTCATATATGGGTGGCTTCTATTATCGCAAAAACGACTACCTTACTCGCTATGTTTATGAAAATGAACAGGAGTATGATAACCGCAAACAAGAAACACCATTAGACAATCACTGTAAGAATATTATTCATACATATTCAAGTTTCCTATTCCGTGAAGCACCTTACAGAGAGTTTGGTAGTATTGAGCGTGATCCTAGTTTAGAGTCGTTTATGCAGGATGCTGACCTCGATGGTCGCAACTTCAACAACTTTATGCGTGACGCTTGCGTTCAAGCAAGCATCTATGGCACTGCTTGGATTGTAGTTGATAAACCACAAACACAAACAACCACTAGAGCACAGGAACTTGAACAGGAAATCCGTCCTTATGTAAGTTTAATAAGCCCAATCAATGTTGTGGATTGGGATTACACACGCAGACCAAATGGTGCATATGAACTCACCTATGTAAAAGTGTTTGAGCGTCACATCAGTGAAACAGAAGCAGTGTATCGAATCTACACACCTGAAAGTATTGATGTTGTTGTGTTCAGCAAAGGCAACACAAAGAATCCTGTTGATGTTATTGAATCAACACCAAACGCACTGGGCAAAGTTCCTTTGGTTGTTCTATACAACAGTCGCAGTTGGCAGCGTGGCATTGGCATCAGCGATATTGAAGATATTGCGGATCACCAACTTAAAATCTTTAACCTAAACAGCGAACTTATTCAACTTGCTCGCATTGGCAACCATCCAAGTCTTGTAAAAACAGAAATGGTTACTGCAAGTGCTGGAGCAGGCGCTATTATCACTGTGCCGGAGAACACACCTGAAGGGTTAAAGCCATACTTGTTGCAACCAGACAGCAACAACATTGATGGTTTGTTGGCAAGCATTGAACGAACAGTTGACACCATTGACAAACTTGCACACCTAGGTGGTATTCGTAGCACAGCAACACGCAATCAAAGTGGTGTTGCACTGCAAAGCGAGTTTCAACTGCTACAAGCAAAACTCACAGAAAAAGCCAGTGGATTAGAACTTGCTGAAGAACAGATTTGGCGTTTGTGGGCATTGTGGCAAAACTCTACATTTGATGGCATTATTGAATACAGCAATGTATACAACATGCGTGATAAAACTGCAGAACTTGAGCAGATTAAAATGGCTAAAGACAGTGAAATCACAAACCCAAGATTATTACGAGAAATAGACATTCTCGTAGCAGAGATTCTCATTGAGGACGAGGAAACACTCAACGAGATTAAAGAAGAAACCGCGGTTGGAGGAGAGATTATACTAGAACACGATCCGGTGGAAGGCAGTCAAGACTTGGTTGCTCATATTAGAGAGATGATCAATCAAGGCATGAGCGATAGTGAAATACTAGAGTTACATCCAGAAATAGAAGAAATATTCGATGACAGTAGAGACACTAACTTGGAGTCAGGAACGACGACCTAATGCGGACAAGTTTTGGAGAGTAAGTAGATACCATAAAGAAAGTTGTTTAGTTGCAAATCAACTTATGGATTGCAGTTTAACACATTTCCGAGATCAAACAAAACCCGGCATAATAATCGGAACAGATCACGGAAAAGAAGTATGGAACAGCACAGTGGATATTATTGTGTATGATCAACCATTTATGCTTGATGTTGCTCGTGTAAATGCTCGTATCAATAATAGAAGTGCAGAATATAGATTGTTGGATGATTTCAAACCGGAACCCACACACTGGTTAAAGATATCAGACAACCAAATAGTTTATGATTTGCTAAAGGATTATCAGGATTGGTTACACAGTATACCTGTAATATACATGCAAAAAAACTATTTGATTAAAACCAAAGTTGACTGGAGCAGTATACTTGGTGAAAAAAGGGAGTTTGGAAGAAGCACATTCCAAATATTTAGAAGAGGATACGACTATGGCAATGAAGAAAAAAAAGAAAAAGGGCGGAAATAGACGCGGTTAAAACGGGTCGATAAATACTTACAAGATACCCAATCCTTAAGGAGACTAAAAAATGACAAGTGAAGACTTGGAGACCCCAGTGGTCAATACTCAAGAGCAGGACCCCGTAACACCTGTTCAAGAGGAATCAAAAATGTTCCGTCAAGAAGATGTGGACAAAATCGTTGCGGAGCGTATTCAGCGTGAGCGTGCCAAGTTCGAAAAGCGATACAGCAATGTAGATCTAGACGAATATAACAACATGATTCAGGCTAAAGAGCGTAAAGAACTGGAGGCTAAAAAACAGCGAGGCGAGTTCGAAAAGATTCTCGAGGAAACTGTTGGTAAGAAGGATAGTGTTATCCAAGACTTACAAAAGCAGGTTCACAGTATTAAAGTAGAAGGTGCACTTCTTAATGCCGCGAGCAGTAAGAAAGCAGTAAACCCACAACAAGTATCACGACTTCTGCAGGATCGTGTTAACCTCACTGAAACAGGTGAAGTAGAGATTGTGGATGACAATGGAGCACCCCGTTATGGAGATGACGGAAAACTACTCACAGTGGATCAGTATGTAAGTGAATGGTTAACAAGTAATCCTCACTTTGTTGCTTCTACTCCAGGAGGCAGTGGCAGTCAATCACAGACTGCAAATAACACAGTTGGAAATAAAGTAGATATTTCCAAGTTAGATATGTCACGCAAAGACCACAGAGAGCAATATGCTGAGTGGCGAAAACAGCGTGACTCTGCCAGATAAGAGGAGTAATATATCATGGCTAACGAAACAACAACCACCCTTGGCGCAGAACTGTTTACTAACATTCTGCAAGAAGCACTATTCACAGCAACAGAACAGTCAGTTGCTCGTGCAGTAGGACGCAACTACACACTCGCAGGCGGCGCAGGCAAGACTTTTCAAGTTCCTGTTTACCAAACTGTTAGCGCAGCAGGTGTTGCAGAAGGCACAGACCTTTCAAACACAGCAATCAACCCAGAAAGTGTAACTATCACACTTGGTGAACTTGGTGTAATGGCAACTGTAACAGACCTTATGCTAGAGTCAAGCCCATTTGATGTGGCTTCAGACATTGGTAACATCCTAGGTCGTGCAGTAGCAGAAAAGTTTGACACAGACATGGCTGCATTGTTCCCATCATTTGCTACAACAATCGGCAATGATGCAACAGGAATCAGCATTGACAGTTTGTTCCAAGCAGCAGCATACTTGCGTCAGGTAAATGCACCTGGTCCATATTATGCAGTTGTGCATCCATATGCGGCTTACACACTAAAGAAAGAACTTGCAACAGCAGGCGGAAACAACATTCCAAATCTTTCACAAGTGGGTAACCAAGCACTACAAACTGGCGTTATTGGTCAGGTAGCAGGCATCACTGTAGTTGAGCATTCACTAGTTGGTGTTTCAAGTAGTGACGGTCTATCATGTGGCGTGTTCTCACGCGATGCACTTGGTATTGCGGTAGGTCGTGAGCCACGCATGGAACAACAGCGTGACGCATCACTTCGTGCAACTGAACTTGTTATGTCGATGACAGCAGGTCAGGCAGTGCTTAAAGACACATATGGTGTTCACATCATTGCACAGAACCAACTTAACTAGTAGTTGAGTAGAATACAAGCAAGGGCTTCGGCCCTTGCTTATCTTTACAAGGAAAAGCAATGGCAACAGCAGATATGATTACTATTAGCAATGTTGAAGAATATGTCCCGGATATCCGCGATTATGGTATTCTAAACTTTAACGATTTGTTCGAAAAGAGCCGTCAGGATATCTTTAGAGCATTGCGTATTGAGTGGTGGCCCAGAAGAGCATATGGACTTGCGGAAGTAGACATCAGTCAACTTGCAGATCCAATCGAAATGGATGAAACAAAACTAACAGAAAGTCAGTTTACCAGAGCCAGTGTTTACCATTGTTTGGGTTATTACATCTTTCCACAACTTAGTAGACATGATCCAGAAACAGACAGATTCTACAACATGATGAACTTTTATCGTGCAGAATATGCTCGTGAATGGACAGACATACTCAAAGACGGAATAGAATATGACGATGACGGTGATGGATCAATCACTGACAGCGAAAAAATCAGTGTTCATTACCAGAGATTGGTTAGATGAGCAAGCGAGAACTTATTGCCAAAAATATTATTGAGGTTTTAAAGGATGCTCGCGATCCTAAACCAACTTTTGTAACTAGGGAGTCTTTAGATGTTGAAAACTTATCAAGAGCACAGTATCCTGCAATCTTTGTCAGCACTGCTGGGGAAGAGCGCGGCCCACTTAGTCTTTTGGGCAACAGTGGCAGTCGTATTGCCACTATCACTTATAACATTGTTTGTTATGTTACCGGTAGTAATATTGACACGCTTCGTAATGACATTGTGGAAAGAGTTGAAGAAGCACTTGTCGCAGATGTCACCAGAGACAGTAACGCCATCGACACACAGGTAGTTGAAGTCACTGTAAATAACGATGTAGAACCTCCACATGGTGAGGTAACAGTTGTAGTAAATGTGTTATATCAATACACAAGAGGACAAACATAATGAAAGTTAAAATGAAAGAAATCGTTTCAGGAAAGATTAGAATGAAACCTCAAGACAGGGTAGATGTTCTATTGGAAAACGGTTGGGAAATGATGGAAGATCAACCCAAAAAACAAACAAAAACAGTAGTGCTGGATGAACCAGTTACGCTGACAATGACAGATGTAAAATCTGAAGACGAGGAGTAAGACAAATGGCAGCGATTCGCGGCACACAGGGCGTTCTAGAGATTGGTGGAACTACACTAGTTGAAGTAACAAGTTTCACAATGGATACAACTATGGACGCACTAGAAACATCGGCTATGGGCGATGAAATGAGAACCTATACACACGGTTTGGGCAGTTTTACAGTAAGCGGTGAGTTTATTGTAGAAGCAGGCGCAAGCAGTGGTGATCCACAAATCAGTGGTTCAGGCAGTCAGTTGATTAGTCAGTTCCAGTTTGGTGACGGTTCAACAAGTCCAGCAGGAACTATTATCCTTTATCCAGAAGGTGACACAGGAGCAGGTAAAATCAAACTATCTGGCTCATGTATTGTAACTGGTATGAGTGTAACAAGTTCATTTGATGGTATTGTTACAGGTTCATTCACAGCACAAGGCAGTGGTAACATTACATTTACCCCTGTAGCATAAATGAGATTAGGGCTTACAGTAGGATCTACAGTAGCCATAAGGTTAGCAATGGAGCGAGCACGAGACAAAGAGGCTGACTCCCTTGCTGCCGATCTCTTTAATGGTGTAAAAAGTCGCACACCAGTTCGTTCGGGAGCCGCAAAACGGGCCTGGACAAAACGAAAACAAGGCGACAGTTATGTAATAAACAATCCGAAACCTTACAGTGGAAGATTGGACAACGGTTATAGTCGCCAAGCACCCGAAGGTATGACTAGACCTACAATAAGAAGTTTACGACTTAGAGGAAAACTAAAATGAATCCAGTTCTAAAAAAAGCAACAGACCACTTCAGAGACAAACTAGACGAAAAAATGTCAAGTTTCTATGTTAAATCTTGGGATACAACTGTGTATTTTAAAAAAGTAAACAGTTTCAAAGAGGAAAGCAGAGTGCTTACACTACATCAACAAAACAAAACCACAGAAGCACTTGTGGAAAGTTTGATTGTAAAGTGTCGCAATGAAGATGGTAGTAAAATGTTTCAACCAGCAGATAGAGTAGTATTGTTAAACGAAGTTGATCCGGCAGTTATTATTGAAGTTGCCGCCGCAATCAATGGAGAACAAGATGACTATCAGTTTGATGTGGAACAAACAGTAAAAAACTAAAGCAAGACCCAGATTTACTACTATTGTGTAAGGTGGGTCGAGAGTTAGGAAAAAGCCTCGAAGAGGTAGCGGAAATGAGTATGCCAGAACTTGAGATTTGGCTTGCTTACTTTCATTATGTAGCAGAACAGGAAAAACAGGCGTATGGCAGAGCAAACAATCACCCTAAATCTCGACACCCGTAAGTTTGACAGAAGTTTAGGGTTAGTTAAAGCCGCACTTGCAGGTCTAGCCGGTAGTGCAGTTTTGCGTGGTATCATCAATGTCACAAGCCAGTTTGAGGATCTAGAAGATACACTAAACAGTGTAACTGGCAGTGCCAAAACAGGTGCTCAAGCATTTAAGTTCCTAAACAGTTTTGCTACACGCACACAGTTTGGTGTTGAAGAACTAACAAACAGTTAT
>Ga0208767_1001126_pt1 | contig 21322 bp, 23 predicted proteins | sample VirMetDEL_Mar_21_FD_184514 | JGI IMG/M metagenome (GOLD analysis project Ga0208767, IMG submission 184514) | Aqueous microbial communities from the Delaware River and Bay under freshwater to marine salinity gradient to study organic matter... | ecosystem: Environmental > Aquatic > Marine >... | reverse complement strand
TCTTTTGATATAAGAAATGTTTATCCAAACGATCACAACGAAAGGACAATTGAAAATGTCAAATACGACATTATCGACATATTAGAAAGATACCCATTTGTTTCCTTTAAACTAAGGTTAACGCAAATTTGCGAGGGAGCCAGACAGGTATTTAGAAACATATCCCATAGGGAGATTAAAAGCCAATTTGATCTGAGGCCACATTTAATATTAGGAATTAATATTGATATGAAATTGGCCCCATATTGCGAGGGCGCTCAGGAACCATTGGTTACATTACCAACAGGGGCAGGTTTTGGATTAGATCAGTTAAACGATGGTCCTGGGGATTATTCAGGGGATGCAAACAAGTTTGTACGGATCAATCCAGATGGGGATGGATTTATTTATGATGATGTGCCTGCCATTGGTGGGATAACAGAACATAGTGGGTTAACATTAGACGATGGGACAAATCCACACAATACAGATGTTGTTGATTTACCTGCATCGGCGATGAGTGATGATTATTTAGCAATTTATATTTTATCAAAGAATACTTAAATTTAATATTATGAGTTTACAATCAAGATTAACAAGTGTTTTCCAGGCCATTGGGGATGACATACAAACGATCCTGGGGAATATTGGCACATTAACAGGACTAAACACAACAGCACAGGACAATGTTGTCAATGCCATTAACGAGGTTCATGATAGTGAGGCTAATGCGATCCATAAAAATGCACCTGGGGAGATTTCAACGATTGCAGAGAAAGCAAGTCCCGTTGGTGGGGACATGTTAATTATTGAGGATTCAGCAGATTCCAACAATAAAAAGAGGGTATTAATTAGCAATTTACCTGGGGGATCTGAGTTAAACGATTTAAGTGCAAATGTAACATGGGTTAATGTGCCAGATGCCAATATCACAGAGTCAAGTGTTACACAACATGAGGCAGCATTAACTATTACGGAGTCTCAAATAAGTGATTTATCGCATACGGACACAAACGCAATACATGATAATATTAGTGGTGAGATTGCGGCGATAGCGGAAAAATTAACGCCTATCGGCGGCGATTTTCTTTTGATTGAAGATAGTGCAGCAACAAACACAAAGAAAAGGATCACTATTGATAATTTGCCGTATTTATCACAAGCCGAAGTAGATGCAAGAGTTCAGTTCGTTGTTGACTCAGCGCCAGCAGCATTAGATACATTGAACGAATTAGCGGCGGCCTTAGGAGATGACGCGAATTTCAGTACAACGATTGCAAACCAAATGGCTAAAAGAGTGGCGGTTGATGCTGTGCAAACTTTTACAGTTGGCGAAAAATTACAAGGGTGTACTAATATTGGCGTTGGGGATCCAGAGCATGATTTTGAAACAGATTATACAACAGCAAGAGACAGCTAATAAATGAGTTTAGAAACAAGAATAACGGCATTGGCGCAAGCCATTGGTAATGATATAAAAACCAAGCAAGACGAACTAACAGAGGGGGCTTTTGTAGATGGTGATAAAACCAAACTTGATGGCATCGCAACTGGTGCAGAGGTGAATGTGCAAAGCGATTGGAATGCTGTCAGTGGTGATTCATTGATATTAAATAAACCTACTATCCCCGTCGTTTCCGATCTTGCCTATAGTGCTTCATGGAATGGTAACACAGATGCACCAAGTAAAAATGCGGTATATGATAAAATAGAAACGATTTCGGCATTAAGTAATTATTCTATTACGACAAGTGCGGCGGGTAATTATACAGTATTGACAAGTGATGAAGTTATATTGAAAACAGGCATCACAAGCGGCGGAGATGTTGTCACTTTACCAAGTGGAGCGGCAACAGGTCAAGTATTTACAATAAAGGATTCGAGTGGAGCGGCAAATAGTGTCGACATTATAAGAATAGAAACGGCAGGAACTGAGACGATAGACGGATCATCGACATTTGCAATGCAAACAAGTTATGAGTCAACTACTTTTATTTTTGACGGTACTAATTATTCAATTATATAAAATATGAGTTATAAAAATAAAATAATAGCATCGGGCATTGATTCTGAAAGTGCATCGGATGGACACGTTTTAACGGCTGACGGATTGGGCGGTGTAGCATTTGAAGCGGCGGGCGGTGGATCAAGCAAGGCAACATTCCTTTTTAATGGTGCTTTCTTTAATAGTACAGTACCTGCTCCAGATTATCTTTTACCAATAACGTCAGAATCGGAACACTCAAGCCCACAGAGATACAATACAATTGTTATTCCTGTTACGTCACAATTAAAGAAAGTCGTAATAGATTTTTTAGGCGGTGCGCCTAATGATGGGGATATAACAATTGATTTACTTGAAAGAGCGACGGGTGGTTCTGGTCAAGTTTCTGTTGAGTCTCAAACGGTTGCTTATACTGCAGATATTTCGGAAGGGAATTACGATCAGATATATGAATTTACATTTACGTCGTCGGCAGTCGTTAGTCCGGGTTCAGCTATATGGTTTGAAATATCGGGAACTTTTACTGGTACAGGATGGGGGAATCTTATTTGGTCAGCATATTTTGAGGAAGTATAAAATATAAAAATCATGGCAAATTATAGAATCACAAGCGGGGCGCACGACATAACGCTGAACAACAAGGCAAGTATAAAAGCAGCTTTAAGAAATTTAACGCTCGATCATTTAGTAACGGCATCGCCAATAATAAAAGTTGAAAATCTAAATACAGGAAATATAAAGTATTTTAGCGCTCAACGAGTTATTGAAGCAAAAGAGTTTTATAAGAATTTAACGAGTCCTTTCCAAGAAAGAAGAGGCGGTGAAATTATAAACGAGGAATAACACCCGAACAAGTATTTACATTATGAATATAAAAGAGGGCATTAATGGACATTATTTTAGAGTTTGCAAAAAGACACGACATTCCAATTGCAGTAATCTCAACATTACTGTTAATGTGGGGGATGTCCGCATGGGTGTTTCCCCATTTACCAAAGATTAAAGCGTTTTTCACTTTTGCGAATGCAAAGGATAAACAGATTGAGATGTTAAAAAAACAGATTGAGGAATTACAGGAGCAATTAAACGGGTGTATTATATCACAGGAAAAGGTTTTAAGATCTTGTGATGAGTTGAAAGGAATGTTGCAGAAAAAAGAGAATAAGGAAAATAGGATCATTGGATATTTTAAGGCATTAAATATGCATTTGAAGCCAATGGGGATTGATTTAAAAGAGGATCTTGATAATTTATTAGCAGATTAAAGGGATGATTGCAGATAGGTTTGAATTACTAAGGGCAAAGCACACATCTATTGAGTTAATGCCAACACCGTTTTGGATTAAAGAGTTGGTTGATGGGAAATTTGTAATGCGATACATCAACAAGGCGTATGGTAAGGCGTATTGCATCCCTAATGGCTTGGATCCTGGGGAATACCCTGGAAAAACAGATTACGAATATTGGCCATCAGATATTGCCAGGATTTACGAAAAAAACGACATTGATACATTAACCAGGAAAGGGAGTTACATATTTGATGAAAAGGTAATGGATGGCACAAATAGGTTAATTCGTACATTTATAAAAATGTATGTTAAGGATCAATATACAGGGAAAGTTTTTATTGCAGGCATGACAATTGAAAAGGATGATACAAATTAAATTAAACGGCCATTATTTAGAGATGTACGACAGTATAGACAATTTGCCAATTACCAGATTTCAGGAATACAACAGGTTGGCAATGTTAGATGCAGGGATTGGGGGAGATTTACAAAGTATTAACGAACACGTCACAACGGTATTAAGACATTACCAGAAAGGGGAGGGGCAGAAGATGAAACAGGAGTTGGAAAATATGAGGCAGAACATGATGTTTGTGGTCAATAAGACATCCCCCAGGATGAAATGTTTTATACCATTAATTAAGAGTATTAACGGCAAATTATTAACCGATATAAGCGACACAGAGGGGATTAGCAGGGATTTATCAAACAAGGGATTAACCATTGGAAAAGTTAATGGATTTCTGATTACTGTAAAAAAAAAATTGAGCAGCAAATGGAGGCCTTTTTCCCTAAGATGGTCAACGATTCAATCACCCTGGAAAGATACACCAAACTAAAAAAAAGGGGTTTATTAGTGTTGCAGCACATCCAGGGGAATGATGTGCAAAGTGAGATTAGGAAAATTGAGGATGAGATTTTTAGCATGTTAGAGCCTCAATCATACGCAGGGAATAAAGGATTGGAGGTGAAACACATAAAGGGTTTTGATAAAACGTGTGTTGTATTGCAACAATATGTTCCAAAGGATCCAAAGACAATGACAACATTGGAATATTTTAACGCCCTGGAATTGCTTAAAAAGCAAGTAAAGGAAAAGAATAAAAAAGCTAAGAGATGAGCAACCCAATATTAACATCAGAATTGTACCAGGATGATGGTGCATTAAAGAAACTGTTAAAGGATTTACAGAATGTAAGAGGTGAATATTTGGGATTAATAGAGGATACCCAGGCTTATGCGGTTAAGGTTGAAAGTTCATTTAAAAAGGCAAATGTTTCCAATACATCCCAGAGGGCAGGGTTAAAGGAAACAATCGAACAGGTTGATAAACTGCAAAAGGAATATGATAAATATGTTTCTTTATTAGATGAATCTAATATCCAGATTGCAGCAGTAAAGAGGGCGCAACAGGAACTAAACAAGGTTAACAAATTAGAGGGTACGATTAGGGCCACACAAAATGGATCCATTGAAAACCTAAATGCCCAATATAAGCTAAACAAAAAGCGATTAGAGCAATTAACGGAGGCACAAAAGGAAAACACAAAAGAGGGGTACAAGTTAAACGAGCAGACAGTTAGACAGGCAGCCAGGATTAAAGCATTAAAGGATGAGCAAAGGCAGGCTATTAAAATCAGAGAATTAGAAAACAAGGTTGCAAAAAGCCAGGAGGGCAGTTACAACAGATTATCAGCGCAATACAGTCTAATGAAAATTAGGTTAAACGCAATGGGTGAGGAACAGAGGTTTAACACAAAAGAGGGTAAGGAAATGCAAATGCAAAGCGAGGCTATTTACAAAGAAATGGATCGTTTGCAAAGGTTAACAGGTAAACACACATTAAATGTTGGTAATTACACTAATTCTATTATTGCAGCATTTCAGAGGCAAAAAGAGTTGGCAGAGCAATTGGAGAAAACCAAACAGCAATACCAGGATTTACCAAAAGAGGTAAGGGAAACAGAAAAGGCACAACAGGAGTTGGCAGAAAGCACAAAAGCCATTACAGATGAAATGAGTGATCTGTCAGCTATTACAGGCAAGACATCAGAGGATTTTGAAAAGGGGGGTAAAAGTATGTTGGATTCTATTTCGGATTTACCAGGTGCATTAGGGGATGCAGGAAGTGGGGTGCAGGGATTAAGCAGAAATTTCAAAGCATTATTGGCAAACCCTGTTGTATTAACATTAGGGTTAATTGTTGGGGGATTAGCTGCATTATTTACAGCATTCACCAAAACAGAAAGGGGTACCAAAATAATTACAAAGGCAACAGGATTATTAAACGGAATTTGGAGCGAAACAATTGGGGTGGTTGATTCATTAGCAGGGTTCATTGAAAAGGTGTTTACAGATCCCAGGCAGGCATTGGAGGATTTTGGAAACCTGTTACAGAGGCAGATCACAAACAGGTTTTTAGCCATCCTGGATATTGCAGGGGCAGTTGGCAAAGGATTAAAGGCATTATGGGAAAGGGATTTGCAGGGTGTCAAGGATGCAGCAAGTGATGCAGGTACGGCATTAATACAGTTTACCACAGGATTGGATTCAGATGCCCAAACAGAGTTTTCAGAGGCATTAAAAGAAACCACAGCTAATGTTGAAAAACAAATAAAAGGGTTTGTTGATTTAGCAACGGCAAAAAGATCAGTTGCAGCAGCAAACAGGACATTGACCAAACAGGCAGAGGATTTAAGAACAGAGGAAGAATTATTATTACAGGTTGCAGATGATTCAACCAAATCATTTAAGGCCCAGGAGGAAGCAGCAGAGGCAGCAGCAAAGAAAATCCAGGAAAGGGCAAAATTAGAAATACAGATTGCAAAAAATAACCTGGGGTTAATCAATACAGAAATTGATTTAAGGAAAGCCAACGGGGAACAGATTGATGCATTATTGGATCAGCAGGTACAGGCATACAGGGATGTTGCAAATGCTGAAAGGGAGTTATCATTAGCAACGGCAGAAAATGAGAAAACCAGGGCGCAATTAAAACAGGATAGATTAGAAAGGGATCTGGATATTTTATTGGATGGGTTTGAGAATCAAAGATCCATAAACGACAGGATAATAAAGGATGATTCAAGGACATTTGAGGAAAGGCAGAAATTACAAGATGAGACGGTTAGATTATCTAATGATTCATTTGATAAACAGATTGAGACAATACAGAAATTCACAGGTGCAAATGTTGATGCTAATGATCTAATTAATGAATCCGATGCAGTTGTGTTAAACCAGAAAATCAGAAACCTGGGATTAAGTGAAATTATCGAGGGTAGATTGTTGGAGATTGTAAGAGACAGGAAAACAGCGTTATTGGATCTGAATGAAACCCAAAAGGGATTGGATGCAGGCAGAGCAAAAGCATCTGAAAAGGAATTAGAGATTGCCAGGAAATTAGAGGAAGATAAATTTAAACAGCAACAGGAGTTCCAACAATCAGAGTTTGATTTACAGGAAAACACAGAAAGGGATAAAACGAGGTTTAGGATTAAAGCAGAGATTGACAGGTTAAAAAAGGTATTAGAGATTAACAAGAAATTTGCAGGGGATTTAACACAATTGCAAAAGGATACATTAAACAATCAGATCCAGGCATTACAAAATGAATTAACAGATTTAAACCAGGCAAAGGATCAAGATATTTACAGCGTATTTGGATTAAATTTATCAGATGAGAAAAAAGAGGCGATTAAAAACAGTTTTGAATTTGCAAAGGGCCAGTTATTTGAGTTTGCAGCTACGAGGACTGAAATTGCAAACCAGAATGTTGAACAGGCGAACCAGGAAGTCAATGCAGCAGAACAGGCATTACAAAGAGAAATACAAAACAGGAGGGATGGGTTTGCTTCAAATGTGGAGGCAGCGCAACAACAACTTGCATTAGAAAAAGAAACCCAGAAAAAGGCATTGGATGAAAGGGCAAAGGCACAGAGGCAAGAGATACTATTACAGAGTGCAGCCCAGGCAGCCAATTTGGTAACGGCATCCACAAAGATATGGGGCCAATTGGGTTTTCCTGCTGCAATTCCTGCTGTTGGTATTATGTGGGGTTCCTTTTTAGCGTCAAAGATTAGAGCGGTACAGTTAACTAAAAAGCAATTTGCAGAGGGTGGATTAGTAGAGGTTGCAGGTGGATCCCATGCATCTGGAAATGACACCCCATTAGGATTTGAGGTTGGGGGCAAACAAGCGTATGCAGAAAGGGGTGAATTTCACATGATTTTAAAGAAAGCGAGATCCAGACAGTACAAAACATTGATGCCTGAGATTTTTAAGTCATTGGATCGGGGTACGTTTGAAACTGACTTTATGAATATGAATCACAGCACAACAGGGATTCCAATATTTGGCCAGGTGTCAACAACGGATATGTCAAAAACAGAAACGGAGTTGACCAGGATCAGAAAGCAAGGGGAGCAAAAGGAACAGGTATTGGCAGACGGTACCAGGATAATAAAAAGAGGAAACCACACAATAAGGATACATGGCAGCAAATAAGTATTTCCATATTAGGTTTTTAATGTCTTATAAAGAGACAGAGACAGAGGTTTACCCGATCCATTCAGACGGCATTAGTATTAATTACAATGCTGTACAGGATGAGCGATATTGGACAAAGGATTTCAACGGTAAGTTGACATTTTTAAGGGGGTATTATCAAACGATTTCGGCACAGGCAGCAACGGTTGAATTTGTAATCAAGGTGCAAATTAGGTGGTACAACAATGGATGGAGAACAGTTTACCAGGGGAAGTTTACCAGGACTGATGTATTTTTTGACGATGATAAAGAATTGGCAGAGGTTGAATTAACAACGGATGATTTCACAACAAAGGTTGTTAATTCCCTGGATAAAGAATTTGATCTAATTAAATTAGGTGTACCAAAAACAGAAGTTGAGTATGTTAAACAACCATTAATCCAGGTTTACAGGAGATGGGCAACCAGGTTATCCAATTTTTACCAGGGGCAAAGTTTTGACACAGACGCAACACCCATTTGGAGCCAAACGGAGTTATACGATAATTACCATTTCGGGGATGTTTTCAAGTTTGCCAGGATACAGGATTCTGGGTTGGTACCAGATATAAGTGGGGATTACTTGTTTAGTAATTTTGTACCAGAAATCAGGGATGATTCAGATTATTCATTCAGTTATGCACCTGGGGAAACGGCCAGATTTTTTACAGAGTCGAATGCATTAGATGATTTCAACGATTTTGATGCACAGTACGATGATGATGCAGGCAACAGGTATGAAATAAAGGGGGTTTATGAGGATGTAGAAAACAGCAGGTTTATAGTTTTAGCAAAAAATATAAGTGGGGCATTTGCCATTCCAGACACAGGCAATTTAACATGGGTATCTGGGGGGACAAACCAAACAACAATTGCTTATTTTAGCACAGAGGGCAATGGTGGTGTACCTTTTTATCGCAGGGCAAGGGTAATTGATGAGAACACAGGGGACGATGTTTATTTAAGTCATACGATCCAGGATACCAAAAACTATTCTGGGAATCCAGAGGAGCCAACCCCATACATGGAAACGGATGAAATTGAGTTATTTAGTATTACAACGGATTCCAAAACGGTTATTAAGTACGGACATTTTTACGGGAGGATGTTAACAGATGTATTAACAGGGTCCGATTTAGAGGACAAACCAGGGGATGACATTAGCAATGCATTGTACAGAAAAATAAAACCATTAGATCTGGATGGGAATTTGTTTGATTCAGATGAGAAATTAGTGTCCACGGATTCATCAGATGCCACAGGTGGAGATTTCGGCCAATATCCGAGTAATTCCATCATAAACCCATCAGAGTATTACACAGAGCCTAATAACGGTGATATAAATTTACCATTATATAGATCAGATTGGGCAAACAATTCAATGTGGTTAAGGTTGACACCGTTTTATCAGTTATATTTTACTACACATAGGACAAAAGTACGGTTAAGGGATGCCTATTTGTTTAGCGATGTATTTAGTGCAATAATGGGTGCAATTGATCCAGGGTTATCACATGGAGCAACAACAGATTATTCAAGGTTTTTATATTCAACCAACAATCCTATTACGGGGATCTTAAACAGACAAATTGCGATTACTCAAAAATCCAATATGTTGGCAGGTAATTACGACACAGCAGCATCCAGGGTTAAATTAAAACTAAAGGATGCATTAGTGTTTTTCAGGAATGCATTGAATGTATATTGGGATGTTGATTATTCTGGGAGGCTTAGATTAGAGCATGATTTATTTTACTATAACGGGGGTGAATATGGGGGCCAGGTAACAAGCCAGGATTTAACAACATTAGAATGTCCGAGCAATGGAAAAAAATGGGTATTTGGGACAGGTAAACGGAGGTTTAGGAAACAGGAGATCCCAGAGCAGATAAAAACAACCTGGATGGATCAGGTGAGTGATTTATTTACAGGTGTACCAATAGAGTTAACAGATCCGTATGTTGATTTTGGGAATATTAAAGAAAACAATATTGGACAGTTTACAAGTGATGTTGAATTTATGTTGGCTAATACAGGAGATATTAGCAAAAACGGGTTTGCGGTGTTTGAGGTTCAGGGTGATCAGGTACCTTTTACCACCTTTGATATTGGCAACAGTCCTAAGAAGATTCAGAACGGGGGTTTATCAATGACATTATTGCACGATAGGTATTGGGTGCAATTGTTACCATCAAAAAGGGCAAAGGTAAATGGCAATGATATAGTAACAGAAAAAGTTGCCAGAAATATGGAACAGGAAATTAGTTTACCAGGCAATCAATTGGATATAGATTTAACTAAATTAGTACAAACGCAATACGGAAAGGGGAAACCAGAGAATGCAGAATTAGAGATTATAAAGAATAAATTAAAAATGACAATATACCATGACACGGAATAACAACATGTTTCCATTAGCTGTGTACGAAACAGCAGAGGAAAGGGATCACAATAAATGGTATGCTTACGGATCACAATATGCAATATGTTCACCTTATAAGCGGATCCCCTCGTTTCAATTAATTGTTTCAGAATTAGGATCATTTGCAAATGCAATATTAACGAGGGTGTCAGATGGATATACGCAAGACATAACAACAGAAATGACAGAAACCCATTTTGAGGCATTAGATGTGGGTGATTATGTTATATTAAAAGTATTTGCATCTGAGGATTTGGATGAGCAACAGGTGATCCCGTGGGTAGATGGAACGCCAGGACATGGGTTAATGGAATTGCAGTTTGATTATAATGGTGTAACATATTACACAGAGCGTTTTATTTGGTGTGAGGATCTAAGCGATAAAATAAAATTAACATACAAACATCAAGATCATTTTCCAATAACAGATGGGTTGATCCATTATGATGGGACATACGAAAATGTATTATATGTTGATTCTGGTTTAGGGAAACCGTTACCACAGAGCCAGGAGGATGTTGAGGAACGAGAGGGGTATTATTTCCCTTTTCAAATGATTAGTTGGTTGCAGTATAGGTTTACATGGTATGGCCCAGATCACATGGTACAGGCATTGCGGATGGTTTGGATGCACGATATAAAAACAATTGAATATAAGGGCATAACATACAATATTGATAGAATTAGTTTTGAGCCCCAATGGGATGAGTATGGGCATATTGCTCAAATCGAATGCGAGTTTACAACAGATACGGTTGTGGCAATGACAGGCAGGGCAATTGGGAATGGGGATACAGTTGATTTACCTGTTATTCCTGTGCCAGATGAGGAAACAGGAGGGGCATTTAGTAGTGGATTTAGTAATGGATTTTTAATTGAATAAAAGATAAATAAAATGGGATACGCAACAACAAAAGCAGCAATTGATGCAGCGTTTGCAGATAATGTAACAAATGACATTACACCTGCAATAACCAGGACAAATTTAAAAGCAATGATTGATGCCCTGGATGGGTATAAATTCCAGGGAGTGGCAACACCTGCAACGAGTGCAACCACAGATGAGGGAAAAATTATGTTCTTTGCAACAGAGGCAGGTACATACACTAACTTTAATTCCATTGTTGTAAATGCAGGGGAGTTTGTTGTTTTAACAAACGATGCAGGGGGAGGATGGGTTAAAAATACATTGGGATCATCACAGGCAGTCCAGGAATACCAACATAATGACCTTTGGATTAAAGCAACAGGGACAGGGGTAACAGGAGTATTGGTTGCAGGTGTTTTAACAGTAACGGTACCATCTGGGGTAAGATTACATTATTTAAGGTTTAACACCAATGCCACAGATATAAGTGGGGCAGCAGATTTCACAGTTAGGATTGATGACCAAAATGGAGTTGCCAACCAGGGAACGGTTGACACGTTTGCACCACCAATGACAGCATTTATTAATAGAGATAATTTGTCAAACGATCCACCAACATCAGCATTTCCATTTGTTTACACCCAGGGAGATGCCAACGATCCACAGGTGCAGATTGTAGATTATGGGAGCGACCAAGTTGATGTTAAATTTATAGGGGTTGACAATTACACAGAATTTTCAGTTATAATAACATTTTAAGCAAATGAAAAGGATCTTAATATTATTATTTTTGATGCCATCATTAATGTATGGCCAACAGGAATTACAGTTTAATGGAAAATTCAACATTGGGGGAGTTTCAGCAGGTGTTACAGGGGATTACACATTACATGCATATTACATTAGTTTAACAAATTCTTATACGGTTGATTCATTAGCAATTGGCAATGAAATATTTGATAATAAATGTGATAGGTTTGAAGTGGTTGCAATTACCCAGATTAGACCGTATGTAATTATTGAGGTTGATAGTTTAACTGGAAACCAACCAAGTACAGGGAATGGATTAATTTACGAGCCAACAGAGCAATACAAATACCCATTAATTACATCTGGTTTATCCAGATCCCTGTTGGCATGCATTGAGACATATAGGGCGATATTAATAGATGAAGATGTCGCAAGCGGATCGGGTTATTGGTCTAAAAAAGACAGTATTGTTTATTATGATAATGACGTAGCGATAGGATTAGACACCGCAAACCTTTCGTTAGGATTATTATCAAAGGGCTTGCATATAAACGGACAGAAATACGCAGAATTAAAGCTCACAAATCAAACGAGCGGCACAACGACAACGGACGGCGCAAGTATTTATACTGATTCTAATAATGACATAGTTTTAAAAAATAATGAGTCCAATGGAGAAATAAGATTTCAAACTGGTGGATCAACACGAATGCGAATAGACCAAGGCGGTGATGTCGGAATCGGTGTTAATACACCAACGGAAAAGTTGCACGTTGTGGGAAATACTATTTTAGCGGGCGAAGTAAGGTTGGATTCATTCGCTAATACGAGAGACGATCTTGTCAGCCCTGTGAATTTCTTGTCAACCGATCTAAATGGCAATTTGCAGTCTTTACCTATTGACTCAATCCCGTCGGGCGGTTCATCCTTGTGGAGCGAAAACGGAACAGAAATATATTATAATACGAACAATGTAGGGATCGGCACTACCGACCCAGTATCTGATTTACATATTGAAGGAACTGACGAACTTTCAAGGTATGTAAGTAATAATGATAATGGCAGAATTCACTATTATTTAGGTGGAACAATGCAAAGCCGTTATCAATGGGCAGCAACAGAAACAAGTTTTAAAAGTTACCCAACAGGCGCAAATTTATTATTTGCAACTGGAGCAAATAGTGATATAGTATTTAGAACAGGCGCTGCAGATAATTCGGCTAATAATAGAATGACCATAACAGGAAGTGGAAGTGTTGGAATTGGAATAGATGCACCTGAAACGGATTTTCATATAAAGGGTACAGACCAGTTAGTAATAATTGAAAGTACAAACGATAATGGGCGTATTGATTACAGTATTAATGGAGATATAAAGAGTCGTTATACATGGACTGCGACTGAATCAAGTTTTAAGAGTTATCCAACAGGCTCAAACATATTATTTGCAACTGGAGCAAATGGTGATGTAGTATTTAGAACGGGCGGCGTAGATAATTCGGCTAATGATAGAATGACAATAACAGGAAGTGGAAACGTAGGAATAGGTTTATCTGATCCTGACGAGGATTTAGAAGTGAACGGTAATATTAAGTTAAGTTCGAGCTTACCGTATATAAGATTTAACGGTAATAACACAGCAGCAGTGTTTGATATTAAACACAACAACAGTACTAAATTAGAATTTTATTATAATGGCAATAGAATGTCATATTATAGGCCAATAGGAACAACGGGGCAATTTGCTTTTAAGCAATACAGCACAGGCGCAACAGCAGATAATTACCCTGGTTTTAGTTTCGACGGTGATGAAGATACAGGAATGGGGTTATATGGTGCAGATCAATTATTCTTAACGACAGGTGGGGAAACAAGGTTATTGGCCAACAATACTGGGGTAGGAATAGGAACGACAAACCCAATATATATGCTACACGTTGCATCTGGATGGATAGCGAACACGACTGAGGGAATTAGGGTTAAAAATGGTGATAATTTAACGCCAACTTTTGGTTTTGTCGATGATGGAGATTTAGGTATTTACAGGGTGACAACAAACACATTAGGATTTGCAGGCGGTGCAGGTACAAACATGGAGATTAGCACAACAGATATAAAACTAAACGATTACCCAAATACAAGAGACGATTTAGTTAGTCCTGTAAATTTCCTTTCAACGGATGCGAGCGGAAACATTTTATCAATGCCAATAGACAGTTTAAATATTGGATCTGGGGGCGGTGATAATTTAGGAGATCATACAGCAACCACAACATTAACAATGGGAACAAATAGAATTAACAGGTCTGGGGACGGTGTATTGGATGGCCTGGGCTTTAGTTCACAGGATGAGGTTGAGATTTATAACAATTTAGGTACTGTTGAGGTTTTATTCGACATTCCAAACACGACAGGGGCGCAAATAGAAGTCGAACAGGCAGCGTTTGGAACAGACCAGGAAGGTGTGCCTGCCTATTCTTTTAGTGGGGATGATGATACGGGTATGTTTCGAGAGGCAACAAACGAATTAGGATTTAGTACGTTTGGATCCAGGAGGATGTTATTAAAACAGGATTCAATATATTTAGATGATTTCCCTAATACCAGGGATGATAATGTAACAGCAGTTAATTTTTTATCAACAAATGCAAATGGGCGTTTACAGTCGTTGCCAATAACAGATTTAAGTGGGGGCATTTATGGGGGTTCTGGATCAATACCATCAGATATAACAGTAACAGGGGGAGCATTTGATTTGGATTTTGATGCATTAGCAGATGCCAGATTTCAGAGTATGACGGGGCAATTTCATGTTGGGACATCTCAAAACTCATCAATTGCAATTTCATTGAATACAACATCATCTGGGGGTGATATTGATTTGGATTCAGCAGATGATATAAGATTAGAGGCAGCAGATGATATTAATATTATATCTGAAACATCAAGTGTAAACATTGAGGCGGCTAATTTAATTAATATAGGAGCCAACACAGACACAAATACAATTGATATTGGGGACGATGAGGACGATATTATCAGATTAGGTGGTGTAGATTTAACAGACTATGATGCAGATTTACCAAATTTCCTGGGGATCACATCAACATCAGGGACAATTGGATTAATTAACCATGAAGAAGTACCACCATCTGTTGGGGGTGTTACAACAGCAGGTGGATTTAGTGCAGCCAACAGGACGTTTGTTAATACAATAAATTCAGGCACCCCATCAACAGCATTGCCATCAGCAGGATCATACCAAAAGGATGGAGATATATTAACATACTGTAATAAATCAGCATCAACAGATCACGATGTTACAGGACATATTGAAGATACAGCATCAAATACTGTTACGGTGTCCCCTGGGGATTGTGTCAGGTTCTTTTGGGATGAAACCAACGACACATGGTGGATTTTATAGTATATTTAATTGTAATTACATAATCACAAAATAGTATCAATTATGATAGATTTTATTAAGGGCCTTATAATAAAGGCAATCGGTCCATCGAAATGGACATCAATAATGGGAATTTTTGCCCTGGTTATTACATACGCCACACAAGGGAGTATAATTTTAGAAAACATTGTTGCATTCGCTGATATGGATCCATTAACGGTTGTTAATGAGGTTGAATTAAAAGAGGCATTAGAGTTTCTGGGATTAGGTACCGTTGCAGGGTTTTTAGGCTTAAAGGCAAAAGATAACGATGTCAGTACAGAGGACGTTAAAAAGTACAACCAGGTTGTAAAATAAGGCGAGTATTTAAAAGTTTTGAAAGGGGTAGCAATTGATTTTGTTGCCCCCTTTTTATTTTGTTACAAAAAACTATTGTTTTGTAACAAAAAAGGTTTATATTTGACACAGAAACAAAAAAACAAAGATTATGCAAATCACAATTGAAACCCTAACAACAGATCATCAAGTTGACATTTCAATAAAAAGGGTGGTTGATAATTCATACAAGTTTGGAGGCCACACAATAACAGATGAGGATTATGATTTTGAGATTAGTGGGATTCCCCAGGGGATGACAGAGGAACAGGTTATTGATTATGCAATGGATCATTATAAAGAGGATCTATTTGCAGAGTATTTGGATTGGTAATTTATTTATTTCAGATTTATAAATTTATGCTTGACCTGGGTACGTCGCAAAAGGCCCAATTTTTTCAAAAAAAAACAAATAGCAATGGCAGAGATGTTAAAATTTAAAATCAAAAAAGTTGTCTGGAAAGACAGGCAAGATATTAACCTGGAATACATTGAAAGTGAGGAAGTAATAAGGACAATAGTATTGGATGCAGCAGAGGTTGAAAAACAACCACTAATAAAACCTTATGTTTTAGAACAGGCAGGGATCGAGGAGCAGGATGATATTTTAGTTTATTGTGTAACTGATTAAAACCAACCAAAAATGAGTGAACAAATTAAAAAAACGATTACAGAAACCATCAAAATGTCAGAGGACAACAATGGGCAAATTGACAGGATAGCATTATTTAATTTAATTGAATATGAAATCCAGGATGCAGAGGTGAGGGGAGCAATGAAGTTATTGCATACAATTGTTTTTAAGTCAACAACAACATTAATTGGATCCTTTGTTGATTGGAGCAATTTACAGGGATCAAAAAAGGAAAAGGATTTATACGAGGTATCGGGTTATTTAAAACACGATTTGGTTAAATTATTATCCTGTGTTGATCGGGCAGACAGGGTTGCCATTATTAAATATGTTGTTGAACACCTGGATGTTGATTTGGAGTACATTAATAAAATTGTAAAGCAAAAAGTATAATGGAGTTTAAGATTAGGCACACCAAAACCCAGGAAACAAGGGTTGGCCAATGGGATGGAGAGGGGTTAACATTCCTATCAAAAGACGGTAATATTTCTTTTTCAGAGTTTTCCCATTGGCTGCCTTGTTTCAAGGCACCATCCAGGACAATACCATCTTTTATACATGAGAATAAAACCATTTCGTTGGATAATCCAACAGCGTTTTTGGTTTTAAGGCATTACAGGCCATCTGAGGGCGTCGAAATTCCAGTCATGTTTTATAAAAAGTTGGGGTATTGGGTATATTTTAGGCCAATGGTGGGGGAATTACCATTTGACAGGTGTACGATCTGGGGGAATGTTCCAGGATCCCATTGTTACGTTTTCCAGGTATCTGGGGTTTGGAATACTAAAAAGAGGATTGAGAAATTTAAAGAATTAGACATTTGCAAAAAGTGTTACGGATACAATAAAAAATGTATTAACTGCAAAGGTGTTTTGTAACAAAAAGGATTATATTTGTAATAAATTATTCACAGTAAAAAAAACAAAATTATGATTTCAAAAAAGATTACAGATTTATTAAACCAGGCATACAGTACAATGCGTTTGAATTTACCAGATGAGTTAAATGAGATGATTGAGGCCAGGCAAGAGGCAGAAAAAAACAGATTCAACAAAAAGAACACCAAACATACATTGGTGGTTGAGATGATGCAAATAGGTTGCACCTCATTCTGTAAATTAACAGAGCAATACAAAAAGGAATTTGAAAACTACAATATTTAAAATGGATCTTATTTATTTAATAGTCGCGGTTGTGTTTATAATGATAATATTTAACCAACCCACAAAAAACAAAAAGTAATGGGAAATTTAACAGAGGAACAATTATTGGAAAAGTCAATCATCCTGGAAAAGGATCAAAGGATTGCACAATTGGAGAACGAATTAGCCAACACCAAAAACAGAGCATTGACAGTTTTTGAGGAAAACCAAACCCTAAAGGCATCAGATGCCATAAACGAAAAGAGGGCAATGTTAGAGTACGAATTGAAAATTGCAGAACAATTTAGTAGATCGGGTGCATTCCCTAAGATGTCACCAGAGCAATGTTATACATTGATGAAAGCAGGGGAGGAAATGGGATTAGCCCCAATTGTTGCATTAAATATGTTGTATGTTGTGAACGGTAAGATTGGACCGTATGGGGATAAAATGTTGGGGTACATCCTAAGTAAAGGGTACAAAGTAAAATACGAGAACGAAACAGAGGATCAGGTTACAGTTACAATTTACAAAGAAGTTAACAGCTATGATGATCCTAATTACAACCCAAATGCAACATTAAATGGGGAGCCAATTATATTAGCAAGTTACACAGAGACAGCAAAAGCAAATGAACAGGTGTTACAAAACTCAAAGGCATTAAAGTTTGCCAGGGGTAATAAATTGCGTTTTCACGCAATAAGGAAAATTGCATCATTTCATTTGCCTCATTTGTTTATGGGTTGTGGGGATTCATTCAGCCAGGATTATCCAGAGTGGGCAGAGGGTGAAAAAACCAAGTTAACGGATCAGAACGGTAACACGTTGATCCCTGTATCAAATGATGAGATCCTGGAAATGATTAACCAGGCAAAAACAATCCAGGAATTGGATGGGATTAAAAAGGATCATAAAAAGATAATTACAAAGGACATCAATTTAGTTTCCAAATTAGGGGAGCGCAAAAAGGAGTTGGAATTGTAACAAAATTATTGTAAATTGTAACAAAACAAAGAAGTATGACAGTTTTATTTGATTATGATTCATTGATTTACGGGGCAGTTTATAAAATTGCCTCATTTACAGACATCCGAAAATGGTTTAATGAAAACAGATGCAGGGAATGGATGGAAACAGAGATTGTGCATTTAGCTGTGAACAGGTTAATGCAGATGAACCATAGGATTTTCATGGAAATTGAGGATACAGGGATTGAGATTGATTTAGTGGAATACTTTATTACCACGGCAAAGAAACCAAAACGTAATGAAATATACCCAACGTACAAAGGACACAGAAAGCCAAATAAATGGGTTGGTAAGGTTAGGCGCAAATTAATTGAAATGGATTTTGCCAAAACATCAGATACCTGGGAGGCAGATGATTTGATTGCAGACATGGCCAGGGAGATCCCAGAACATCAAAGGATGATTTTGTCAATGGATAAAGATTTAAAGACAATACCAGGGATCCATTTTGATTATTATAGACCCAGATTAAAGGATGAGGATGGGAACCCATTATTGGATGAGTTTGGCAATAGGGTACAATCAGATTGCAGGGGGTTGGATATTGTTACTCATGCAGAGGCAGCATTATTTTTTTGGAAACAGATGGTCATGGGGGATCCTGGGGATGGCATCAAAGGAATACCCAGAAAAGGGCCGAAAGCAGCAGAGAGGGCATTACATGAAGCCACAGAGCAAGATTTTGAGGGAATAGTTAGGGGAATGTACCAGGATCATTACAATGATGAGTGGGAGAAACATTTTTGGATCAATTACCAATTGTTGTACATGGGTACAAATAGGGAGCATTTGGATGAGAAATTAGAAATGGCCATATTAGCAACACCAGAGTGATAACAGAATGCTGTATTTGGGGATCATCACATCCAAATGGAGCATAATTAAGTCGATCAAACGGCCCTTTGTTAGTGATGAAACATTGGGCCATTTTTATTTTTAAATGGCAGTATTAAAAAACAAATTAAAGCAGGATTTTACGATTGTAGCAAACCAGGCAATTGAGGATCAGAGGTTAACACCAATTGAGTTTAGATTATATTGTTACCTGTGCAGCAGACCAGAGAATTGGGATATAAACAACACAGACATCCAGAACAAATTAAATATTAAGACCAGACATACTTTAGCAAAGTATTGGAAAAAATTAATTTCATTGGGGTTAATATCCAGGCAGAAAGCAAAAGGGCAACAGGGGATGTTTGGAGGATTTGATTATATCATACATGATTACCCATGTGTTAATGAACCACACACGGAACCATGTGTTAATGGTTCCAACATGGATTCGTTCCAACATGGATCAATTAACACATATAGTAATACTAAGTATTTAAACAAAACTGATTTTAATAACAAAACTGAGGGGGCGCAAAGGCAAAAAAGATTTGTTGAGCCAACATTAGATCAAGTAAAAGAGGATTTTATTACAAAGGGATCCACAGAGTCAGAGGCATTAAAATTTCATGCCTATTATACATCCAACGGTTGGAAAGTTGGAAAAAATAAAATGAAAAATTGGAAAGCTGCAATTAGTGGATGGATTGCCAGGAACCCAAAGCCAATAAAAAACGATTCACAAATATCAAACAATTATGAATACGGAACAGGCAAAGGTTGGTAATGTATTTTTTTTTTAATCTTTTAACTTTTAAAAAAATCAAATTATGAAAATTTATATTTTGTCTCTTATGTTTTTATTGACAGTAATTACTATCAATGCACAATGCGGAGAAATAACAATTAATGGCAATACCAATTCATTGGATTGTGATGTTTCTGGAGTTGATTTAAGTGATTTTCCTTTAGTAAAATTTACAATCCAATTAAAAAATGGGAATAGTCCGATATATCTATATCCACGATTAGATGAGACTGCCAGAGTGGTCCCAGATTTCAAAAGGCTTTTCAAATGTAAAACTTTTGTAAAAATATGGATTGGTAGTGATTTAGAGGGTGATTACATGGAAGTCACATACAGAATAGAGGAAGATAATATAAGTGATAATTTCAAAGGTAGTTTTTATGTGCATGAATTAGATGCTAATGTATCTTTTAACTTTAATAAAAATAATATTCATGGAATGCAACAATTGCAAAAAAACTTTTGAGTTGGATAATTTCCAGGATTTTGACATTGAAACAGGCAAAGGTGTTTGTTTTGGATGTGGCCCCAGGGTTGAAAGGCCATCAGAAAGGCATATTAAAAGGATCCGTACAATGGGAACCCCAGAACAGAATGCAGAGTTGGATGAGTTATTGGAAATTTACAGCAAACAAAATCCACCTAAAAAGATCCAATATGATACAGCAGTTGCACCCCAGGTTGATGAATTAACCAGATCTTTGCAATACCTGAATAAAAGACAAAATGTAAAGGATCGCAAACCAAAGGGCATTACATTCCAGAATGTTAAACACATATTTTGGCAGTATTTCAAACAAATAGTAAAGAGGGAAACAGGAAAGGAAATAAATTACAGCGATTTGGACCAATACACAATTGAGGTTATTAAAAACTACATCCATTGGTTGATAGGTAGCAGAGGGGGGCAATTAGATCCTAAGAAATCAATTTATTTATACGGCCCATTAGGGGTTGGCAAAAGTACGATTGCAGAAACAGGATATTTAGTTTTGGGTTATTTGAGGCACAGGACAGATTGGTCCAACAGATATTATAAATTTATTTCAATGGATGAGTTGTTTTTAGAGACATACACAGAACAGAGTTTGGATAAAATTGGGAAAGTTGCTAAAGGATCCTGGTGTCTGGATGAGTTGAGGGAAAAACATTTGACATACAAACATTATGGCAATGAATTTTATATTTTAAGCGATATTTTGACGGCCAGGCATAATTTATGGAAAAGAAACGGCACAAACACCATTATCACATC
>Ga0208767_1001125_pt1 | contig 21334 bp, 33 predicted proteins | sample VirMetDEL_Mar_21_FD_184514 | JGI IMG/M metagenome (GOLD analysis project Ga0208767, IMG submission 184514) | Aqueous microbial communities from the Delaware River and Bay under freshwater to marine salinity gradient to study organic matter... | ecosystem: Environmental > Aquatic > Marine >... | reverse complement strand
TCAGACCACACAAGACCACACGGCATACCTTTCTTGATAAGAAAAAAGGTATCATAAATCGCTATAGGGTGTAATTTTGTCGTGATGGTTGGGCAAGTCCGATTCCTCTATACACTCAGCGCGTTTTGATGATTAACGACAAAGCGACGCGGGTGGCTCTTAAAAATAAATAAATCGCCTTGCCTTTCTACTTGTGTATTCTCTTTATATATAGGTGCAGCGGTTAGCTCTAATCGCTCACTCAAGATACCGGCAATTTAGGTGAAAATGGTTTTCAGGTTGCCCAAAGTATGACATTGTGTCAGAGCCGTGTTCTCTCGACGAGAAATGCTGTGTTTTATCAAGTATCAAGGGGTATATCAAGGGACACGGCATCACCAATCCAAAATCAACCGGCGGTTATTTTAGCACGCATTTCAATTTACAAAGAATTTATCACAATGTCAAGCTTTTTTTTTAATTATTTAAAGTTTTTTGGAATTCTTCAAACGGAATATATGTCAGAGTGTCAGAGTTTTCGGTATTGTGGGTAACGGCATCATCACCACGGTCTTGGGCATCGTCGGTATTTTGGGTTACGGTTGGACTGTTGGGCAACGGTTCAGACGGTTCCGATACAGTCGGTATTGTTGGTTCAGCTATTTCTATGGCCTGTCGTATCGCAGTATCTCTATGTCGATACCAACCTTTTAATGTATAGTATAGAGAATAAACACAATTAAAACACAAGGCACGAAGGTTCTCAATTTTAGTATTTTGCGGGTTTTTATCTAAAAAATCCAAGATTAACGGCGGGTCTTTCCTCAAAGTATATGTTGTGTAGTCTTGATTGCAATTACTACATCTACACTCCATATAACCCTCACGAATGGCCCGAGATAAAAGGGTTTGTTCTCTGAATGGATTAGGGTTTTTTCCCTCTAAAATAGCCTTGATATCGTGTGTAAATACGGAATTTACTGAACGAACTATCCCTTTTGAACTCGATAATGGCTTAAATAAATCGTATTGTTTCGCATATTTAGTGAAAGTATTATACGATACCCCCAAGTATATGGCTGCCTGCGACATAGATTTGGTAGAGGCAATGGCTGCCTGAATGTTTTGTTTGGTCATTTGTCTTGCTGTTGGTCTACCGCCCTTGTTTTTCATACCTTTTTTCCTTGAATAACCTATATGACAACTTGTCAGACACGGCTACACATATGTATTATTATTTTAGGTTATTTATTGACATAGTTATCTATATAACCATATCAATAACTATTGGTTTTTGAAAAAATATGATGAAATATGTAGAAAAGTGGTTTGAATTCCCTTAATTTCCCTTAAATGACCTATCTCTCGACGAGACATAAAATCAGTAGTGAAATCAGTAAAATGATGATTAAAATTAGATTTATTTCTTGATATTGGCCAAACATAGAGCCATCCGATACTATTTTGATTCCGTCCATACCGATAAATATTCAAAAGGGCAAAAAAAACCCACTTGTTTACAAGTGGTATTGAAATGGCCGTTTCGTCGGTCTCCACGCCCAATAACCCTATTACCCTATAATCCTATGTCCTATATTGACTATCAGTAGTAGAATGACTAACATCAGAATTACAATGATTTGAGCTATTATCAAACTATTCAAATCTCTATCTTTGCTATTCAGTAATATCGCTAAGACATTATAGTAAAGGGATTTTACTCTTTTAAAAAAATTATTGATTTTCATTGATACCTCTATATTGAAATAATCCATTTTACTCTCTTGTTGACTATTGTAATATCTCCCATACTATATATCCGACTACTCCATAACCTAAAAAAAGTCCCAATGCCATACCCATTAGTTCTGATTCCAACATTACTTCCATTTCAATACTATCCACATTGCTAAAGTTAAAGCCATTACCCAATATAGATTTGGATTTAATAAAATAAAATTATCCATTATAGTCCCCACCTATCTTGGTCTCGTTTCCACATATAACCGACATACCCGACACATACTATTGTTATGATTGATTCTATCATTTCTATACCCCTCTACTCACTATACTCTATATGTTATTTGCTTTTTGGCTTTTGGTTTTGTTAATTCGGATAATATGATATCTATCCATAACCACTTCGCACCATATACCAATGCCCCAAATATGATTATATTTGACATCACCCTAACAAGTCCCCTTCTTCAAAATCTATCAAATCTTCATCATATTGTCTTCTAATACTATCCGCAATATCTCGTTCTTGTGAAGCAATGGTCAACATCAACCACCCACCGATTGCCATTACGCAAATCGATAAAAACAATACCATCAATATAATACCGGCAAAAGTTATCATTTGTTGTTTTCCTTGTTGTTTGCGAATCTTACGGAATCTACCGGGCCTCCACGACCACCCATACCACTTACGGCTGTTTTGTCATTTCTCATTTCTTTCTCTATTTGATATTCGGCTGCGAAATCCGATTCCAACCCAATATTATCATTATAATCTTCAAATCCTCTCCAAAACTTGGCTTCTTCTTCACTCATTTGGGATTTGGTATTGGTTGTTCCACCTTGCCATATTCCTTTCTTGTCTTCCACTATTTAAATCTCCTATTGTTGTTCGTGATACGATATACGATTAATGTCGTTATTCCGAAAAATATCAATAGGTTGATTGTATTAATCATTTTACACTTCTATCGGGATAACCGAAATCATCTCTATCCATTAAAGACGACTTTTTTGTGTTTTTCGGGTGAATCTTTGATTCAACCGACTTGACACGCGTCTTTGTGTCTTTTATGGATTTTACTTCGTTGGAAATGATATTGATTATACCGACTATAACTCCAATAACAAATACCACTCCGATTACAATTGATTTTGTAATCTTGAGCGTAAACTTTGTGATATGTCGGGGAAACTTCATCTTTCTATTAATATATATAAATATATAAATAAAAAATGAAAAATTTTTTTAACTTTGTTGAATTATTTTGGTGATATTTTGTTGAACAACACTACCAATCCAAAATACAATATGATAGCTATTCCAACCATTGTGAAAAATGTTTTCATCTGGTTTGAATCTCCTTTATGTGTTTAAAAGTTTTTCTTCTTTTGACAATAACTTATAGTCTGGAAGTCTTTTTCTTTTCCAACTATTATAAGCCTGTGTTGTGATTTCTAAGTTATCTACTTCGTGTTCACCACCGTCATCTTTTGGTAATATGTGGTCTGAAGGATATAAATTCTTGTCTGATTGAACTTCTGATAGTGGAACTTTAATAAACTCTGACAAATTCCCATTGAACATTTCTCCCTCAATAGAACCATTTTGTCTAACCAATACATAAGTTCCGTCTAAATCTCTCGCTTCAATTGCAGTTCTTTGTTCTGGTGTCGCCAAGTCTTCTGACCTATCTATCTTTAAAACTTGTTTTTGAGTCATCTCATTGATAAATTTTTTCAACTCGGATTTCAATACTTTAATGTGAGTTTCTCGTCTAAAACCACCAACCATAGTAGTCCAAGTAATATTTTTACCGGCTGGTTTATACATTGTGGTATCGTCTGCCATTTTTTTAGTCCACCAAGCGTCAAATTCCTCAATAAACTTTTTTATTGATTTTCTATCAAACCAAGTTAATGTTTCATCTTGAACAACACCACCCAAAGTTTGTATTGCATACCAATATGATTTTGGTTTTCTTGTTTCTGGCATTACTTTCCAACATTTTTCAATCCAATCCAATAGTTTAATAGTCTTATTTCTTTCGGTTCTTGTTGAACCTTCCTCGTAAATCGCATCTAATGTTTCGTCATAAGTGGAATAACCAGTTCCTGAACCAAATACTCTATATCTTGTAAATGATAATAAACTCGCAACGAATTCATCATCTAACATTCTTTGAGTATCTCTATTCAAGCCAGTTCTTGACAAAATTAAGTCTGAATACTTAACTGATATTTTACGAACCCACTCACTATCACAATTATCACCCGTCCAAATAGAGTTTCTACTCTCTTGTGGATTTGGAACTACACCTCGTAAATCTGCTCCAAATTTTCTATGAATATCTTTTCTTGACAATCCTCTTGTTAAAATTAGTGGAACTTTTTGTTCTAAAAATGACATATTATGAATATCATCATTTCTTGTCAATATCACTTCAATCGCCTCACCACGATTACCACCAATAAGAGTTAAAAATGAATATTCTTTATTATTAGAGGCCTCTGTGAAAAATAGTTCATCTTTCTTATCTCCTCTTTCAATCGCTAAATCAATAGAATATTGAATAGGAACTAATACCATAGGGTTATATAAATCACCTTTATAAATAGATTTTTCAAGTGCGTCTACATCTTTATTTTTCCAAACTTTCTTACGATTGAACTTATCATATCTCAGAATTTTACCACTTAAAAATTTTTCTTTAAACTCCGATATCTTAACCCAACCACTAAAAATTAAATCTTCATTATTTATTCCTATAATGTGTATCACTTTGAATCTCCTTAATATGTTTACAACTTTTATTTCCTCTTTTAAATTTATATGCTGGACAACTACACTCCCACTCTAATGTCATAGGGTGCATTTTGATATCATAGGTTTTATTCTGAACTCTATAATGTTTCCAACCTTCGTCGTCTATATAGTATCCGTCAATCAAATTCATCATATATGTTAAATTGTCCATAATACCCCTAATCTAATAATATTTTTTGTAAAAGTCAAGTATTTTTTTTCCATATTAGAACGGCGACTCCAATGTCATACGGAAGTCGTCTTGTGGTTTTCTTTTTGACCACAAATACATTTCCACATATCTTTTTGCCTGTGGTCTTGTTTGTGAATTTTTGATAAAGTTCTCTGATTGTAATACTCTCAACATTTTCTTCATATGATTGATTAATCCAAAATCTTTATCGTGGATATATGGTTCTCCTTGTTCTGTAAATGCGATATACATATCAAATTCATTTGATTTTGCTAAGTATTCCAAAATATCTTCTTTACAATTTTTATCCGATAAGAACTCCAAGAACTTTTCATCTTCCAACATATGTTTGAGTTGTTTAATTCTTTTTCCGTAGTGTTTTCTATTATACTCGGTTGCAGCAAAATAAGTATCGTATTTTTCTAACCATTGTTGTTTTTCAGTAGGCATTACTCAATATTCCCATATATCAGTATGAACGATATCACACCTGTTATAATTGTTATCACGACTGAAAATATATTTTCTAACATATTACCCCTCATATCCGTTTTCTTGACAAATTTTTATAAATCTCCATATTGGAATAAACTTGTCATTTATTTCGTCAAATAATTCTTCGTCATATCTATCTCCCAAGATATAAGTTCCGACATCATTATTGTATGCCCACTTTACCATTACTTGTAAATCTTCGTAATCGTAATACACTTAGGCAATACCCCACTCTGTTGATAGAAACATCTCTATTTCTTCGTTTGTCATATCGTTTGACAAAACCTCTATTAAATCCGATAATGTAAAATAGTCCATATTAACTCCTTTCCAAATAATTTACTTGAACTTCATTTAAATGATAATCTCTTTCTGAGTGTTGGAACTCATCTTTGATGTGTTCGTGTGTTTTCTCAGCAATAGTATCTGCAAACCACCTCGCATCTCTATTTTCATTTTTTTCAGCTTTCTCACCAATACCTTGGTCTGGCGTGAAAATCTCCATAGTTACATTTACAAAATATCTTGCCATTTAATTCTCCTTTCCAAAATGTTTCTCAATTATATAATCGTGCCACTCCATATAGGTGTTCCACTCTTGATTGACAAACTCTCTAAACTTTTTCATTATTACTTCATTAGTAATGTAATTCTCAAATTCTTCGGGAGCATCATCTCCGTCAGCCATATAACCCTCAATCGGTGCCCAACACCCACGACAAACGATACCGAACTCAGTTCCTTTATCACTTGCTCCACAACAATTAGTAAATTGTCTAACGATTTTCTCGTTAGGGTCAGTAAATTTCTTTTCATATATTATAGACATATTGTTTCCTTTATCATTGTTATCATACCTTAATATACAAATAAATTTATATTAAAGTCAAGTCTTTTTTTATTTTTTTTACATATGGAAGCTATCAATCCAATCATTGATTTCTTCACGAGTCATACGACCATCTTCTTCAAGGGCATCTCTCCACTCGTCGTCAGTCATAGGTTTATTGTTATTCCACTCTGGCCCAATACCAGTTTTCTTTTGGAACTCTAAATCGTGTTCCTTTAATTTTCCATTTTTACGAGCGTTCTCGTAATTCATACAACCAATAGCGAAAGTTCCTATATCCATTTTATTGTTTCCTTTTTATCATTATTATCATACCATAATGTATGAATAATTCTGCAAAAAGTCAAGTATTATTTTTGATTATTTTGTAAAGAAACCCCAAAAACTTTCTACTAATGCGGCAATAACTCCACCTCCGATAATTCCTCTCCACATAGTTGTGTTTTTTCTGAATTGAGAATTAAGTTTGGTTTCTGCCCATAGACCTGTTTCGGGATTGAATAGATTTTCTTTGATAAATTTTATATCGGCGTGTAACTCTTGTAAATCGTTTTTGAACTCTTTATGTAAGGCATTCACTCGTTTGTCTGCCTCGTCCATACGATATACAATTAATTTTAAGTCCTGTTGTTCTTGTTTAGTCATACACTTATAAATATCACTAATCACAAAATCCGTTTATTTTTTGACTGGTTTTTTATTCCAATTTCTATTTTTTCTTGGTTGTGGTTTACCTTTGAATGCTGATTTTGACAATTCATCTCGTAAGAATTTATTTTTCATATTGAGATTAATTATTTCTCTCTCCATATCAGAATATTTACCTGCTGATACTAATGATAAAATCATTATTCCACCGATACCACCTATCATCATACCTAAATAAATCCAACCTAAAATTTGTAAGGTTTCCATATTAACTCCTTAGTGTTATTGTTCCAGGATTTTCGTTCCAAAATGTTTCTTCTTCAAATCCGTGTTTTTTTACTATTTCACGAACAATTTCTTTCATTTTTTCACTATTGCCTGTGATTAATTTTAATGGGAAGTTTCCCATATTATAATGTAGAATTAATAAATTTGCTAATTTATCTTCTACTTCTTCGTGTTTAAATCCGTGTAGGTCAATCTCTGTCATATTTCTTGACCTCGTATAATTTATCAAGAGTTTGTCTTGTAATTCTTTTTTTCTTTCTAAAGTATTCTGTTACTTGTTCTATATTATCTGAATCTGCTTCTACCGTATCCACGATTTCATTACTTTGTTTATGTACTAATTTCCATTGCATATTATATTGTTCCTTTGTTGGTCTATCATTTGTTCTATCCATATATCGAATATATCTAATTCAAATCTTTCACCTTCTTCACCACTTTCTCGAATAATGTTTGGTAGTTGTTGTAATATATTAAATCTTCCTTGATTTAGTTCCCAAGGATTAAACACAACTTTGATATCATATATTGGATTATCCGGTATATCTGTGTGTAATCTTTTTGATAAATCATAATCGGTATTTGGTTGTTCTTCTTTGATATATTGTTCAATTTCTTCTGCAGCTGGAACTACCAAATAACTACACCAAGGTTCTAACAATCTAATCGTGTTGATATCTGCAGGTTTTGTCAATTCAAATCCAATGATATATTTTGGTGGTATAATTGGTTTTAGATATTGGTCGTGTAGAACCATATGTCCCCACTTTCTTATGAAGTTTCTTGTTGAGCGTTCATTTTGTTTCAACCACTCATCAGTTTCTCTATTTTTCATAAATACTTGTCCGTCAGGATTTCTTTTTGCTCCGTCTGCAAATCTTGAACCACGACAAGTCATATGATATACACAACCTCGTCGTGTTTGAACTATTTTATATCCATTTAAAATAAACCTATTGAATATGTCTGAATCTTCTTTGGATTGTGGTGCGAACAATGGGTCGTGTCCACCTATTTTTTGGAAATCTTCTTTATAGATTGCCCAAGGTGCGAATATTCCCTCGGTAGTTTCTTGTTCTGGTTCGTAACGATTAAACCAACTCAATAATTCGTGTTCTTGAAATTCTTCTGGTTCAATACCAAAATCTTGTATAATCTTTTCCGGCCCCTCTGGATGCAACGGTGGTTCTATTCTTGTTCCACTTACAACCACACCTGGTTTGATATGTTTTAATATTTCTTCGTCAAGACCTGGCATTGCGTACATATCTGCGTGGTAGACCAATACAATATCGTTAGTTGCAACCTCGTTTATTAATTTGTCATATCCCAAAGTGTGTCCCATACGACTTGGTTCACCTTTGTTTTCTCCAAACCAAGTTCCGTCATTTACAATATACTTAAATCTTGCGTCTTTTTCTGATATTTCTTTACACCACTCAACCGTGCCGTCTGTTGAATAATCTGAAAATACACATATTTCGTGTCTATAACCCAAGTGTTTTCTAATACTATTATAACTCCACTTCAAGTAGCGAAGATTGTTCCTTGAAGGTTGAATAAAACTTATTAGCCTTTCGTCTGCCATATTACTCCCATATTTCGTGATACTTACAACCAAGAAAATCAATTATCTCTTGTTTTCTTTGTTCGTCTTTTTCTTTTTGACGATTGTGATGTTTTTCCATATACTCTACGACTACATTTTTTTCTTTATCATAACCATCAACATAATAACCTAATTCTTTTATATGATACTCACCACCATTTTCAGCGTGTTGGAAATTATATCCGTGTTTCTTACCAAATTCTTCAATGATTGGTATTGAGTTTGGATTATACATAGGCTGGTGGTTTCCAAACATTTTCTTTCTTTGTTCTATTGTTTTCAATCTAATCTTTTTTCTTACTTCGTTGTCTTTCGCTGGATTGTTATTTCCACTCATTCTTTTACTAATCTTCTCTCTATTCTTTCTCTTAAATGATGGATTATTTTCTTTCCAATACTCAGCTCTTGCTATTCTTCTTTCTTCTGTATATGGTGGTATATTTTCTCTCATCTTTTCTAAATGACAAGATTTACAAGTGGTAATCTTATTCTTATACACATTTAGATATCTACTTTCTCTTATCCATTTCTTCTCACCACAACACTCATAAACATATTCAACCCAAAGCGTATTACTGCTTCTCGTTTTGATTCTTTTTGTCAGCATAATATTTTTCCATACGGGCTTTGTTAATTCTTTCCCTATTCTTTTCATAATACTTCTTACGAGATTTGTTATTAGCTTCTCGTTTTTCTTCTATTGTATGATATAACTTTTTTCTTCCCATATTCTCCTCATATATAAATATAAATGATACAAAAAAAATGACTACAATTTATTAGTTTTTTTCCAATTCTTTAACCAAGCTTCTTCTGAATAGTATTTCTCAAAGTTATGTTCGGTTGTTCTAGCACAATGTGTGTAAAAATCCATATCGTGTCTTAAATCTGTTATTAGTTTTTTTGCCTTTGGTAAATCTCCTATATCCACCGTTAAGTCTGGATGTAATAGTTCTTGAGTATCAAGTCCACGATATCCAATGCACGGAATCGAAGTCCAGCTGCAATTGAGTGCAAAAGTTCCTGCGGCGTGAGTTCTCATCAAGTGAACTCCAATATTGTATCTACCTAAATTTTTTATCCAATCTCTCCAAGCCATATATGGTAGATATTCTATGTCTGGTATTAAATTTTCTTGTTGTTGTTTTCTACCCATTGAAGGTGCAACAATCTTACTATCTATTTCTCGTGCCACCATATAAGAATCAAACCCACCATACCAACTAACAAAATTACCACCAATGATTGTGGTGTTTTCCCACTCTTTTTTTCTCCATTTGTGTTTTCTTGGTGTCAATCCTTCGGGTATCATAAGACTTCTCATCACTCTTACATCTTTACAACCCAATCCACGAAAGTATTTTCTATCTGATTTATTATGACAATACACCCAATCTGCCTTTTGTAGTGTTTCAACATAATTAAATTGTTGTTCTATTGTGTAGTCTTGAAAATACCAATGTGGGCCTTCTTGCATCACTGCCACATTTACACAAAAGTTTCTGTATAAATCTATATTGATGTTTGGATTTGACTTTGGTATAATTACAATACCCAAATCATATTCTTTAGTTGGTGTTTGTCCTATTGGTAACCACTCGGCGTCTAATGCGATAGACCAACTAAATTCTGTTCTTTGATTAGGGAAATCTCTTGGAACTTTACCTTGAACTTGATTCTCTGATATAAACACTACACTATTGAACATATCAATCCTTCCCTATCATATAGTTTTTTATCTGTTCCACCAATACTCCAAATACCCTGTTCCCAACCAATATATTGTTCTAATTTGATAATTCCTAAATTAATGTAATCATCAACTGCTTTCTTTACACTTTGACTAAAATCATATCCCATTGTCATTGAGTCTAATCCATAGTCATCAAATATTAAATACTTTGCACCAATCTGTATTGACCTTTCGATATCTTCAATGACTTGGTGATATCCGTGAATACAATCAATAAATACTACTTCTATATCTTGTATTTCTGGTGCCCAACCTTGTGGGTGATATGCATCTTGTGTGATATGATAAACATTATCAAAATTGTGTCCTTGTTCATTTGTTATATTTACTTTGTCTAACAAATAATAATCTTCTTGTTTGATATTTTCTTGTATTTCAAACAATCCACTTGGTTTGTTCATATTGATTGTGTAAACTTTATCAAATAATAACCCTAATATTCTTGTGGTCTGTCCGATATGTGAACCGATTTCAAGTGCATTTTTATTCTTAAATTTTTCTCCACACCAATCTATAATGTCTTGTTTCATCTGTAAAGATGTAGTGGTTGCCCATTCAGATTTATCTGGTGTTTCTTCCAATATTGATTTTATTAATTCAGTCATTTTATTTCTGATATTGTTTTGAATTGTAACCCTTTATATTCTGATAATAAGTATTGAACTACATTTTTAAAATGTAAATAATTTTTCTCGTTCCAAACATTATCGTTCCAATCTCCTTGTATGTGTGATTGAAACATAAAAGTTTCTCCATATAGATTTATATTGTTGGTTTCGTGTATTCCGTCTGCTCCTACAAAATACTTATCACAATTCCAATCTATTCCTTGATTGATTTGTTCGTGTCCCGCAACCCACTCGAAATAATTACCTACTGCGTATGCTGCTTCTTGTTGTATACCCCAACCAGGAGCTCTAAATCCTTTTGGTGTGTGTCCACATTGTTTCCATATATCCAATGATTCTTGGATTCGTTCTGTTGCCTCTACAAAATTTAATTCTAAGAACTCTTGTTCTCCTATTTGGTCTTTGGTATATTTTTTCACGTCGTGATAATGTCCGTGATTTGCCAATTCTACCCAATCAAATTGTTTCCAATACGATACCCAGTCTTTTGTCAATTTATATTGATGATGATAATAACTTGGACAAAATAGGGTGAATTTGACACCAAATTCGTCATTTAACGAACTTAAATAATCAACTTGGACATCACCCTCGCATCCCCAACCTTGTTGTGGGTGTAGGTCATCAATCGCTACTACTAAATTCATTTCTTTATCTCTTTTTTGTTAAATGGTTCTTGTGAGTAAAATAATTTATTTAAATTACCTTTTGATACCTCGTTAAATTCTTTATACCAATTTCTTGTTGCTCTTTTAAAATGTGTGTTTTGAGATTGGTCTTCACCTTTGACATAATGTCTTTTGTTCGGGTGATTTCTATTGTGGACTTTCAATATATTCTTTACAACATATTGTCTGTAATTCTGTCCCATATGTAATTTACAACTATCTAAAAATGCACTATCGTCTCCGTTCATATAGACTGCCGGTGGAATATTTGCTCCTGTTCTCAATAAGTCTGATGATATCACTAACCCACTTCCGTCAAACTTTGGATACGATATCATTTGAACATCTAAATCTGTTGTTTTGTTATTTACTTCGTCCATTTCTTTTTGACTCATTGTATATCTGATTGACCAAGGTGATGATTCTGCCAATCTTTTGTCTTCTTCGGTATCCATATCGTAATATGGTTTATTGGTAAATTCAGGGTGTTCCAATACTTTCCAACTCTCGTCCCACATTTTTCTAATACCGAAAGTTGTGATAAACCTATTGATATTGTTAGACTTAGAGTGTTCCATAAGTTGTTCCAATACTCCGAACATTTGTCTTGGCATCAAACAATCTGATTCACCCCATATCACATAATCAAACTCATTACATTGGTTATTTAATTCTCTACGATAATCTGCCATTGTGTATGGTTTGTTATCATCTTTGTAAAATAAACTCGTAAACCCATATTTTTCTTGTAGTTCTAATATTTGTCTGTATTCTATTTGGAATAATTTTTCTGCTGATTCACACTCCTCAAAATATTGAGATAGATTCCACATCATTTCTACTTTGACATTTTCTTTGTTTTCAATATCTTCCAATGCCAAATAAACTGAGTTTAGATATTCTTCCACCATATCTATTTCGTAAAACATACAATGACAACCGATAATATACTTGTTATTTAATTTCATTTTTTATCACCTCTAATAATTCTGTATAGTCTTGTTTGCCTGTGTGATTTACTTTGTGGTTGTAGGTTTCTGTATTGACTTTTCCTATCACATCATAAACCGGTATTACATTTGCACCAGATAATTTTCTAAAATAACTTTCTTCTCCGAAATAACCTGGTCTTAATTCTTTTCCTTTGTGAATATAAGATATCATAGTTCCACCGAAATAACTTGACAATATTGAATTACCACCACAAACCGATATGAAATAATCACAATTTGACATAACTTTTAATTGTGTTTCGTTGTAATTGTCTTGAACTAAATCATCAAACAATGTTACACTTTCCATATATTTTGGTAAATCTCTATCAGTTATCACTCCTATTCCCTCAACATCTGCAGATATATTATGATATCCTTTGTGAATAGAGTTCATCTCATTTTGGTCTATTGCGAATTGTTCTTCTTGATTGGTTGCTCTTTTGTATATCACTTCATACCCACAACTCGTTAGATAACTGAACATATCGTATAAACATTGTATATCAAAAAATCCATAAGGTTCTTCACCGTGTTCTAAATTAAATTTGTTTGTAATGAATACTGATTTTTTATCTGTTCCTAATCCATAATGTTCTTTGTATGGTGGTGGTGTCCACTCGTCGTAATTTAATACTGCGGGTTTTTCCAATGGATTGATTCCGTGTATCCAATTGTTTGGTAATTCATTAAGTCCTGCAGCCCCATTATCAATAGTTCTGTGTTCAAATTCTTCTCTTACATCATCACAAAAATAGTAAAATGGTTTCATACCTTTTGATGTTATTACGGTATCTAATTTACCTTGTGTGTGTAGATGATAAGCATAAGGAACAACTAATGCTAATTCAATACCAAACTCTGGATTTGCCTTTACTATCATTACCAACTAACCTGTTTAATTACTTGAAATCCCTCGGCATACATACAATTTGCCTGTATTCCTCGGTATTTTGCCAATGTGGTTAAATTTTCCGTTACATCAAATCCAGCCTTTTTGTATTTTTCAAACTGACTTTTATGACACTCCGAAGCCTCTATTTTTAAACTAAATGTTCTTGATATATCACTATATGAATTTACTCTCATAGGATTGTCTGTGTGTCTTGGTATTGGTATTTGTTCATAACAATATACATTTGGAACATATCTTGCTGCGGCCATTGTTGTTTTGAATGTTGCGATATGGTCTTGATTACTATCACCCGACCAATGTGTATAGATTGTATTTACTTTATATTGTTTGATAAGTTTTTCCAATTCCGATACACTTTCCAAACTAAATGGAACATTTAAATCTGTAAATGGTAAATAATGCAATTCATCTACACCCAATATTGTAGCTGCATTTTCTGTTTCTTGTTTTAATTGTTCGTGAGAACGAATAACTTTATTGTTGGTTTTATCAACTGATTGTGTATCAGTCATACAAACATAAATTACTTTGTCCCCAAATTCTTTGTGATTGATTAGAGTTCCACCACAACCAAATTCTATATCGTCTGGGTGAGCTCCAATTGCCATTATAACATCTTTCATATAACCTCTCTTGATTTTGTTCCGTGGTTAAATAATAAATCCACTATTGATAAATAGGGAACGAAATCCCCAAACAACTGATTATATTTTTTACACTCGTAGTCTTGCCAATGTAGATTGATATTTCTTTTTTTAAATTGTTCTTCATCAATGTATCTTTCAGAACCTGGGCCTGAACCTGTGATATAATCGGTTGTGTTTAAGTTTTCCAATATATTCATTATCTTGTCTGAACCTGTCAACCCTAAACTACTGATTGATGATGAATAAACTATTTGTGTATCTATTTTTAATTCTCTCATAAAATATTTTATCAACTCCATAGATAATTGTGTTAGAGAATTATATTCTGTTTGAATTATTTCTCTAATTGGCCCATAATAATCTAAGAAGTTATTTGTTTTACCATACCACAATTCTAATTGATGACAATGTTCTTCTTGCCAATCGGTATCATAATTGATAATCGTATCATTGAACGAAACCATATCAGATTTATTCTTGATTGGAACTGATAACCACTTTGTTCCATTTTGTGTTTTGATTTGATTTCTATGTCCGAAATGTTTTTTTCCTCGTGGAAATTGAACATCATCAAACACAACAAAAACATCACTTCGTTTTATCTTGTCAAAAAATCCTAACCAAGGCAAATAATTTGGTTGATGAATAGATACTATCATAATTTTTCTATACAATCACAAATATAGTGAACTTGTTCATCTGTCATCTCAACATACATAGGTAGTGAGAATATCTTGGTGATAAAGTCTTCCGAATTTTTATATCCTTTTGGACTTAAATAATCTTTATATAGTTCTTGTTCGTGACATAATGGTGAATATGCATTTGCTGTTGGTATTTCGTATTGGTCTAACAACAACAATAACATAGTTGTTCTGTCTCGCCCGTCGGTAATCTTGACAATATATTGCCAATAAGTTTGTTTGACATTATCATCTGTAAATGGTGTTTCCAACCAATCAACCTTTGACAATCTATCGTTATAGATTTGTGCTATTTCGTTTCTTCTATCGATAAAATGATTTAACCATTTGTTCTGTGCCAATCCAAGAACTGCGTGAAACTCAGACATACGATAATTAGTGGAAGCCATATCACAAGTGTATCCATAATCTAATCCTTGATATTCTCCGTCGTTTCTTCTGGTTCCGTGATTTCTCACCACTCTACACTTTTCTGCCAATTCATCATTATTGGTAGTGATTAATCCACCCTCGGCGGTTGTGATGATTTTACTTGGATAAAAACTAAATACACCGGCATCCCCAAAGGTTCCAGCGTATCTATCTCCTAACTTTGCACCATAACTATGAGCATCATCTGTGATTAAAAACAATCCATACTCTTTACAATAGTTTTCTATTTCTTCCATTTCTGGTGTAATCAAACCTGACATATGAACCAACACCACCCCACCAACATCTTCCGACATATTTTCTTTGATGATATCCAATGATAAACATTGTGTAGTTTCATCAACATCTACGATTAATGGTATGTTGTTTGTTCTGATGATACAATTGACACTTGCGGCAAATGTCTGTGTTGGAACGATAAACTTTTTATTTGTGATACCACTCGCCAACAATACGGTTTCTAATCCTGTTCCACAAGATGTGGTTGCGATTGCATTCTTTACATTGAACATTTGACAAGCTTCTTTTTCAAACTCACCGACGTGTTGTCCTTGAATTAATGCTCCTGTTTCAAGTATAGTTTGGTATTTATCTAATATCCATTTATGTGTAACCTCTGGAATATAAGGTTTTGCTCTATATAGAGTATCCATATTGTTTTGCTCCTTCATTGTAAAACCAAGTTAGATATTCTCCTATTCCACCGTCAATATCTACGATAGGATATCTACTATCAAATGTAAATTCATTTTTGGGGAATATGGCCTTTTCATCATCTTGAACTAATAAAACTTCTCCGTTTTCAATATATTGATTTATTTTGTAAATCAAATCAATAACTTCAATGTTGGTTCCGGTGATTATACATCTTTCAAATAATCTATCTTTGTCTTCTATCAATCTTATCAATTGACTGACGACATCTTGAACAAACACAATATTGATTTTGTTTTGTCCATTACCGGCAATTTCAATGTGTTCTCTGTTGATTATTTTATTTGCGTAATAACCTAATCTTGGCCTATGATTACCTTTACCCACGATATAACTTGGTCTAATTACTTTGTGTTTTCTACTTGATAATCTTTTTTCTATTTGTTTTTTATCGTGTCCGTAATCTCCGTAGTATTTTGAGTATTTTGAATCAGCCGCACCACTACTCATAAAGATATAATTTGTATCTTCATTGATACGATTTTCAATCAAATCATACTGACTTTCAAAAAATAAACACATATCAACAATAGTTTGGTATTTGGTAAAGTCTATTTTATCCAAATCTTCTTTGATATTTCTATCTCCTTGAATAACATTGCCTTGACCTGTTCCACTTCTGTTGAATATATCTACATTGTATCCTTGTTGAATTAGTTTTTTAACTAATTTTTTTCCAACAAATCTATTACCACCAAATACTAAAATATTTTCCATTAAATCAACTCCTTGATTTCCTCAATGGTAAACTCATCTACTTCGTTTGAATATGGGCCTTGTTCCAATATCTTCTCGTGTAGATTTTCACCTGGTTGTAATCCGATTTCTTTTACTTTGAGTTCTTGTCCTTCTGGTAGATATTTTTCAGCCATCGCCTTCAACAAGTTATCTATTCTCATAGATTTCATACTTGGAAAGTGAATTTTACTATCGACTGCATTTTCCATACAATCAAATATCAAATCAACTGCCTGTTCCAATGTCCAAAAGAATCTTGTTGCACTTGGTTCTGTGACGATAACTTCTTCACCTCTTTGTAGTTTGTCTTTCCACAAACACAATACTGAACCTGTGGAATACAACACATTACCATAACGAACCACTCTAAATTTAGTATTTGGATAATCTACTTCAAATTGATTGAATAATCTTTCCATTAAGTATTTTGATGCTCCATATACACCAGCAACTTGTGCAGCCTTGTCTGTTGAGATACCAATAACAAACTCTACATTAGCCTTGACTGATTGTTCCAATACATTCATACTACCGAGAACATTTGACCTAACACACTCACGAGATTGTGTTTCTGCTAATCCAACGTGTTTGAATGCTGCTAAGTGAAATACACCTGTAATTTGTGGGCCGTTTTTTACATTTAATAATCTTGGTAGTGTGAACTCATCACAAATATCACCTGTGTGTATTTCTAAACTATTTGGATATTTTTGTTTCAATGTAATTAGTTTTCCCTCATTACGAGAAACCGTAACAACTTTACCACCTTGATTGATTATCCTTTCAATCAAATCTCCACCGAGAAATCCTGCTCCACCGGTGACTAAGTATTTTTTACCTTGTTCTATTTTAATCATTTTGTATCCTTTGTATTAATTGATTTGCCGCATCCACACAAGTATCTATTTTACCACTAAATAATGTATAAACATTATCGTTGATTTTTTCTACTAATGTAGGTCTTGAATCATCTTGTTCTCTATTACTCAATACGGTTCTAATCGTATACATTGAACCGATATGTTCTAAGTCTTCAAATTCATCTCCGAAATATTTTTTACCACTCTCGATAAATTTATCAATTTTGGTAATCTTTGGATTTCTAATCAATCCTTTATTCAGATATGGTTTTAATTCTTCACTAACGATAGGTTTGGTTCCTATGTTGGTTTCGTGTATGGCGTGAACTACATTACCCAAAACGTGAGAGTTATTGACATACGGGTCTAAACACATAAAAGGGCCGTCCATTACCACTACACTTAAATTTTCAAAAATCTTTGGTAATCTTACGACTGGCTTTTCACACACTTCAAATTGATATTCTTTTTTCTCGTCTAACAATTGGTTTATTTGTGAGTAAGTTGCGATTACCGCTACATCAAACTTTTCTTCATCAAGAGATTTTACTTCTGAATTTACATACACTTTAACTCCTGATGAATATAACTTTTTATGTAAAGATAATATTAGTTGTTCTGGATTGAATAGTTCTTCGTTTGCCTGTATGGTTAAATCACAATTTGGCATTGGTTCTCTTTCATAGTATTCCAATCCTACTTTTTCTAAGAAGTTTTTATATTCATCTCCACTAACCAATGAATCCTTTGATGATATGGAATATAAATGTTGTATATTTCCATTTACTACTGATGATTCATATTTTCTTTTAAATGTTTGTAATCCTCGTTGACACTCTTGTGCAGTTTCAATACTTCGTGGATAATGATAACCTTTGTGTAGTCTGTATTGATTGATAGATGATGCACCTTTCATCAAGTCATCTTCTTTTTCTCTTACGACAACATCATATCCGTTATGTGATAATGCGATTGCACTTGTCAATCCAAACACACCAGCACCGACAACCAATGCTTTTTTATAAATAACATTTCTAACTTGTTCCAATAGATAAGTGGCATTCATAGTGTTGATTCTGTTTTGTCCTAAATCTGCTGTATCTTCAAATATAGACTTAAACATATCTCTCATTGGATTTCCTTGATATCCACCCATATCTTTTCTATTGATAATGTGTGCGTATTCTTCTCCTCGTGTTGAGTATTGAAATGTTGCTCTTGTTCCGTCTTCCAATAATACTTGGAAATTTCCGTAATCTCCACCATTTATTGATTTTACTTTATAATCTTGTTTATCTTTTAACCAAATATAAAAGTGATGATATGCTAATCTTTCCAAGAAATTAGTTTTGTTGTTATTTGGTTTAGTCCACTCAAAAACATCTGCCTTTCCATTTAATTCATAATCATTTCTCCAATCAAATACATCATCAACATATAATTTTACTTCATTGTCTTTTGCCAAGTCATACAAACTACATAAACTCTCTGAAGTTAATGTCAATGGTTTTTCACAAAATACATTTTTACCTTGTGATAACCAAAATAATGTTTGTTCGTAATGTAAGTCGTTTGGTGTTGAAATGATAACCCAATCTGCTTCATATGGATTTACAAACTCTACCATATCTGAGATTGCATTCTCAATGATTGAACCCCACTTACCTTTTCCTATGATGTGAACTTTTACCATAAATAATCAAATGTTTTTTGCATCCAATAAGGAACTGATTTATCTTTGTCTGGTAATCCGTTAAAATGCATTACCCAACCTAATTTTGTATACAACATATCATCAGAAAGTATTTCTTTCTTTAACATACAAGTCATATTGTATTTGTATGACAATAATTTAACATCAATTTCTTTCAATGTCAAGTTAAAATTTAATGGTGTTTGGTCTGTGCCAATTCCATACATTTGTTGAATTGTATTTATTTCTGTGATGTTGTTAAAATAAAACTCTCTCATATATTTGAAAAATTCTCTATGGTTGTTATTCACAATTTGAAATCCACTATTTCCATATTGTGTGTAGTCAAACCACTCTCCATTAAAAACTCTTTTGGAATAATGTTCCATACCACGAAGTATCCAATCATAACTTCCGTCGTCGTGAACCATACAATACTTGTGTTCTGTTTCATTGAAGAAGTTCGGACAATCTGGGTGAACTATGGTGTCGGCATCTACTAATAATGTTTGGTCTGATTCAATTTCATTTGCATCATAGATATCAAACAAAAAGTATCTTTGCCAAATAATATGCATATCTTCCATTGGTAAGACTGGTTCTTCCAATAAGAATAACTCTACATCATTTTTCTTACACCATCTTCTCCAACTCTCAATACCGATTTCATATTCTGGTTTGAGTTGTCCGTCTTTTTTAACTGCAATGATGAATACTATATTTTTACTCATAGTTTTTACCTACTAAATTCCAAGTCTGTTGCATAATTCTTGTTCTGTCTTCAATAGGAAATCCTGTAAAATGCCAAACCCAACTATACTTGATAAAAAATGGTGTCTTGTCATCTCCGTCTTGCCAATTATGACTAAACATCTCTCTTTTGTGCATTGAAAACATATTCCACAATGAAGATAATTCTTTTATCTTGGTTCCTTGTTTTTGTAATTCAAAGTTCAATATTGTTTGAACTTTACCACCACCCATAGTTGCAATTCTATCTAATTCTTCAGAGTTCTTTTCATACAATTCAATCAAACTATCAAATATAGGTTTATGTTGTTTGGTAAAGAAACTCACACCAGAATTATAATAATCATAAATGTCTAATGTTTGGTTTGGATAAAACTTATGAAAGTTATTAATACTATTGGTAGTCCACCTTAGATTTGCATAATCTCTTGTCCAACACCACTCATCATTATATAAATCAAATGGATTTGGAGCATCCCAATGAACCATAGTATCACTATCTACATAACCTATTTTATCATAAGTATCACCGACTTTTTCAAAAATCGTATCTTTATTCCAAACCGGAAATTTATATCTTGGATTATGTTCGTCAATGACCAGAAAGTCAATGTTTCTTTTCTTACACCACTTTTCCCAACTCATCAAACAATACTGAGAATAGTCTGTGTTTTTGAATTGAGATGTGTCGTGATTTATTGCAACCGTATAAATTAAATTTTTCGTCATAAAATCGTATCATATAATTTATTTTGAAATTCTTGTTTTCTGATATCCTTTTCATGCAACAACGACAACTCGTCGTGTGGTGGTAAGTGTGAATAGGTCTTAGCACCTTCAATGCGTTCGTGGACTGGTCTAACCCATTTTATATAATCCACATTTCTAAAAATTCTTGCCTGATAATCAGGTGGATTGATATGTCCCTTTTCAGACATAGTCCAACCCCAATGTTTTAAATGCCATTCTGTAATGTCGTTTACAATGTTTATTCTTGGAACCCATATCAAATCCGTGTCATTGATTTCTAAAATAGTTGGTAATTGTTCCATTAGTATTGGATTTGGTATTTCATCTGCATCGATAGAAAATATAAAATCACCTGAACATTTTGATTTTGCGAAGTTTTTCAATTCAGCAAAATCTTTTTTAAATTCAAACTGATGAACTTGGAAATCATATTTTGACAATACTTTTTCTAATTCTTCTACTTCGGTTTGAATAACA
>Ga0208767_1001123_pt1 | contig 21395 bp, 20 predicted proteins | sample VirMetDEL_Mar_21_FD_184514 | JGI IMG/M metagenome (GOLD analysis project Ga0208767, IMG submission 184514) | Aqueous microbial communities from the Delaware River and Bay under freshwater to marine salinity gradient to study organic matter... | ecosystem: Environmental > Aquatic > Marine >... | reverse complement strand
TGTTTTGATCTACAATTTTATCTTCAGCAACTTTTAAATCTCTTTTAAGATCTATAATTTCTTGCTGGTTGGTGTTGATAGTATCTGTAAGATTAACAATATAACGAACACCTGTAAAAGTTCCAACTAAGACCGAAGCCACAACTGGAACCATTACTATATTTTTTTTTAACAGATCTGCTAAATTCATTATCTAGTCCAAAAAAATATTCTTTTCCACCAAGGTGTGTGCGTAGGATGAATACAAGTTGCACATCCACAACCACCCTCTATAGGTAATCCTGGACACTTATCCCCACAATGGCATTCATGTTCACATTCAATACAAATCATTTTTTCTCCTCTATATCATAAAACATTTTATCAGAATCTTCCGTTACCCAATCAGATCCTTCACAGTCCCAGTACGTAGTTTGCACACTATAGTCTGGCCAATCATTATCTGTTGTATAACTGTTCACATGCCAAATGATCCTGTTGTTTGGCTGCGCTGCATAATTACCATTTTTCAACGCTAATATGTGTGCACATTTGTGCTCTTGCGGAATTTCTGAATGTTCCGTGTTCAGTATATTAGTCTCTGGATGCGCCCAGTCAATAGTAAATAAATATTGACCTTCATAGAATTTTTTATCTTTACCTAAATACTTACCGTCTATACCAGCCAACCAATCAAAACAATGGACACTAGGATAATAACTAAAGCAGTTCCACAGTTCGAGTTGATCCACTCGCATATCAGGCACGTCTTTTCTTTCAAATTCTTTTTGAAAGAATGCTGAAATAGGTAGCCTATAAAAGACTGCACCATTTGGTAGCATGCAATGAAATAAGATTGCACGACCTGAAATAGAGCTAAGACCAAAGATAACACAGTCACTAGACTGTCCTTTATTTTTTTTAAGATCATAGAGATACTCCCTTCTTATTTTACAATAAATTGGCGGTATATTAGCATTTAAATAAGCCATAGTACATTATTTTATTTCACCCCAGTTTGGACCATATTCATCGTCTACTTTGTTTGGAACTTCTAGATCCACTGCGTGGATCATGATGTCTTTTATTCTATCAGCTTGTTGCTGTGATTCAATAGAAAAGTCTAACTCATCATGTACTTGTATGTGAGCCAAGATTCCTTCTTTATGAAGCTTGACCATAGCTTGTTTAGTCATGTCAGCTGCACTACCTTGAATTAATTTATTTAAAGACTTGTAAGTGAATGCTCTACGGTGACCATTTTTGTGCCAATAGTTTTTCTTCTTTTGTCTTTTGTCATCTAAAACAAATTCTCCATCGTCATCTTTTAACCATTCACCCATATTTTGAAGTTGAAGCATTCTTTCTTCATCTTCTGCTGGTACATACTTACCCCAGTCTGTGCCTTTTAAAATAGGTTCGTATTTTGGAAAACGACAACGTCTACCAAGTAATGTTTTTATTTGCCCTTTGTTTTCTGCAGCACTCATAGCTTTGTTCATTAGTTGTTTTACAAATGGAACTTTACTATGATACTTGTCAAATAATTCATCAGCTTTTTCTTTTGTAACGCCTAACTCTGCTTGAAGTTTTGCCTTACCCATACCATAAAACAATCCAAGATTAATTGTTTTTGCTTCCGATCTTGGAATCTCAGCCATCTCTGCAACTATCTTGTGAAAGTCTGTTGATGGATCTGAATCATATGAATCTGCAATTGTATTTACAGATGGTAATTCATAACGCAAAGCATAGTGTGCAACTAACCTTGGTTCCTGTTGCGAGTAATCGAAACAACCCCACTTACAATTTTCTTCAGGTATAAATAATGATCTAATCATGGGGCCTGTTACCGGATCCCTGGCTGGTATCTGCTGTAGATTAGGGTTAGAATAACTAAATCTACCCGTAACTGTACCACCATCATCAGAACGAATTTGATTAATACCTGCATGTATTCTACCACAATGTTCATGATCAATAATGGTATCAATAAAGGTTGTTCTAACCTTGTTTATTTTTCTAGCTTCTGCTATCATCTTAACTACAGGATGTTTATGATTTGTAATAAAGTTTTTAGTGAAAGAAGGTGTTTTTGTTTTTGCAGTTAATTCATATTTTAAATTCAAGTTGTCAAAAGCTTTGGCAATACTTGCTCCTGCCCATAGTTGAACTTCTTGGTTACATTGTTTTTTTATTTGTAGGAGTAACATTTCTTCTTGTACTGCTAACTCTTTCTTCAATCTATGAGCTTTTTCAACGTCCACTCTCACGCCAAGAAATCGCATATCGACCAGGCAGGGAAAAAGATCCGTTTCAAGATTAAAAATATTCTGTAGTTGTTGTTCTTCAATTATTTTTTTAAAATACTGCCACAATTCTAAAGTAAGTTCAGCGTCTGCTTCAGCATATTCTCCAACTTCCATAGCAGGCAATCTCCACATATCAGCTTTAGGATCTAATCCTCTTGACTTTGCAGCTTCAATTAGTTTTGTTTCGTTCTTACCTTTCTTTAAGAAAGCCCAAGACAAAGTATTTAGTGTGTAAGAAAATCTATTCTCATCTATAAGACTGGCTGCAATCATAGTATCTATAATTAAACCATTGATTTTTATACCTAATTTACGTATCCAACATACGTCGTACATTGCATTATGAAATACTTTTTTTGCAGGTAAAGCACAAACATCTGTAAACCAATCTAAAACTTGTTTACGGTCCATGTTAGGTCCTTCTTCATGTGCAATTGGATAATAAGCTTTCCATCCTTCAACAGCCACAGCTATACCTACAATTTCTCCTACACCTATGATTGCTCCTGAACCTAGTTTCTTTAGATTTGGATCACGTGTCTCTAAGTCAATTCCTATTTCCTCATACTTAGATAAATCTGGAAATTCTTTTGGCTGTAACCACTCTGTTTGAGGTATTATCATTTCTTTTTACCCATGTCTTTCAGTGTTTTAATTTCTAATTCACAGTAATGAATTATTTTTTCTAAGTCTTGTATTCCCGCCTTGTTCTTGTAGCGACACACGTACTTTATAACGTTTCCCTGAAAAAAAGAAAGGTCATTCTTAGATATAAATTCATACGGTTGAATATGAAATTTTTTATAATGTGATCCGCCAATTTGTTTTTCTTGTGGTCCTTTAGTGCTTTCAAATATACTATTGTCTGTCATAGTTTGTATCCCTTCCTCTGTATTTTTGCTTTTAGTTTATATAAATTATTTTTTGCACGAGTAACCGCAACGTACCAAACTCTATGCTCTTCATCCTCCTTGTCTTCACTTTTCTTTATTGCTTTCAATATTTTGTTACCCATATCTAAACATAGAATAACATTATCTTGTTCACCACCTTTAATGGCATGAATAGTTGATGTCCAGATTCTAGCAGGTTGACTTAAATCTTCACCTGCTTCAATTAAACCTAGAAGATAATCTTTATCTTCTTGTTCTATATTTTGAAAAGCTTCATACCAATCTTTTTTTAAATTAAATTCTTCTGTGCCTGTGTATTCTTTAATATCTTTTATATTTTTTTCTTCTATTTTAATATTATTTTGCAACAATTCATAATTTTTTATAGCATTGTATGCCCTAACCCTGACGCTTTTTCCTCGATTACTTTCAAAATATAAATTCTTTTTCTTTAGTTGTTCTTCTATTTTTAATAGTCTTGATACTGTTCTAGTTAATATTAACCACTTACCCTTGGTTAAATCTACCTGGTCCAGGTTAGCAATCCCCTCACAGTTTCCTTCGTAGTCTCTTGGATAATATTTTTTTTCTTTTCTATTACCAACAATGTTTTCTATACACATTTGTGATTGTTCTTGTATAGCTTTTGATATTCTTCTAGACTTATGTAATACTTTTTCTTTTGCAGGTTCATCAATAAATCTATTTACATCAGCTCCGGCCCAGGCAAAGATAGCTTGGTCATCATCTCCAGCAAGATAAATGTCTTTACTTTTTTCTTTAAACTTATCGTACAGCTTCCATTGTAATGGTGATAGATCCTGCGCTTCGTCAATAAATACTGTATCGAACTCAGGAATTTTATTATCTTTCTCCAATAACATTTCTATCATATCATTAAAGTCAATTAATTTTTTCTTTTTTTTATAAACCATTAAATTTTCTGCAATGTGTTCTAATATAATCCAATCAACTTCTTTTGAATTATGTTCTCCACGGTCAAACTCTTCTCTTATGTCTACACACCTATTGATTGCTCTATGTATCAATTGAAAGTATGGATTGTCACAAGTTAAAAAAGAAGTTTCTTCTTTGTTATATCTGTCATAGTATTTTACTTTCACATTTAATTTTTTACCAAAACTTTCGTAATGATATGGCTGCATTACATCCTCTTCTTTTAATCCTAAAATATTAAATGCAAATGAATGGAGTGTTTGAAAGTATGGTAGTTTTTTATCTTCTGCTGGCATTCTTTTCTTTGCTTCACCTGCAGCTTTTTTAGTAAATGCAAAATAACCTATCTTATGTAATGGTGTTCCAACTCTTGCGTAGGCTTTGGCTCTTGATATCAATCTATATGTTTTACCCGTACCAGGAGGGCCATATATTTTATATATCATTAAATAATATCCTCTTCATCTTCGAAGTCTACAATCTCTTGTACCTGTTTTCTTTCTTCAAAAATATGTAAAGGTATCTTAAGAACTTTTATTGGAGGAAAATAGTTATCGTCTTTATCTTTACCAGGAAATCTTTTTGGTTTATTAAACAAAGCTTTCTTATCTTTATCATCACTTTTAAATAATTCTTTTATCATGTTAGAAGTTCTTTGCGGATCTGTTTTCCATTCTCTGGTTTTTAAATCAGAATAAAACTCATCATAAACAAACCATGCGTAATTTTCATCCACCAAAGGTTTACCACTTTCGAATGATTTATATGTTGTAGCTTTTGGTCCATAAATATATTTCTCTAAATTCTTTAACAAAATATCCATAGGACTTGTGCCCTCTACTGGTTCAATAGTTTCTACTTTTTCTTTGTCAAATAATAACTGCATTATTTCAATAAAGTCATTACCTTTTATATTTGGTGGAACTACAAATGCTTGCTCCATCATCAATGCTCTCAATGCTTTTTGACTCTCTAGTTTATAAATATCTTTTGCATGTACTTGAACTGTTTCACCATCTTCTCTTTCAACAGTAAACTTCCATTCAGGTGTAGGTTTATAATTTATTTTTTGTAATGCTGACATCCTAGGCCATACAGGTTTATCATCAGATAAGATTCCAAACTTTCTTTTTAAACACACGGGTTTAACACATACAGGAGATAATAACTCTCCATTGCATTGATAACCTTTTGTTTCTTTGTCCCAACTTTTAATCTTTGTTTTGACATGATCATCTGTCCATTTAGAATCAAACTTAAAATAATTTCTAGCTGCTTCAACTATCTTATCTTTCCAATTATCTTTGTATTTCTTTTTAGCAAACACCATATAGTTATATAAAAATCTATCTCTATCATCTGTCATTATTTCTTTTGTAAGAACTCCAAGACAAGGTGGACCATCATTAAATTCTTCTCCACTACCTTTTAATTCATCTGAAATAATTTTTTCTTGTATATCTTTTAATTGTTTTTTGTTTACTGCATTCAGCTCAATACATTTTACAAACATATCCAGAGACATTTCAGTTCCATCAGGTGCTAATGCTCTTCGACCATCTGCATTGTATGGAAGATTTATAAAGTTACCGTTTGCTTTGTTACCTTTTTCATCTGAAGAACGTAAACTTGTTTGTTTAGGAAATATTTCTGTTTTAGTATTTAACTTAAATACATAAAGCATTTGCTCTAAGAACTGTCTTATCTCTATTGCTTTTACGAATTCAGTGGTGAACACATATAAATGTAGTCCACCACTTTTGGACAGGACAGGGATGATTGGTAAACTTTTTTCTTGTATAGTTTTTAAATAATGTTCTCTATCAATTGGATACTTATCTACATCGATCGCACCAAATCTTGCAGTGCCATCATCGGTACATGGTTGAATACCAATTGATTTGATTCCCGTTAAATGATCTTCATAATCTTTTTCTGTAACTTTTAATTGTGACCATTCATGTTTAAATTTTTTCTTACCTGTTTCTGGATCTACGTATCCCTCGTTTATTTTACAGACACCATAATTACGTGTTAACCCTGTAAAATACTTTATAAAATCTTTCATTCCCATCCCTGTTTTTAAGGCGCCTCCAGTCTCCCTTCAGCGCCTCTGCTTGGCCAGCATTCCCCAAAGGGAAACTAGATAATGTCTTCTTTACTCTTAGTTGATGCAACCTGTTCATACTTAGGTTTCGCTGCACCTGCAAAAGCTTCTTCTTGAAGTTTTTTTGCAGTTTCATAGATCGATAAATCTTCTGGCTTAGATACATCTAACATTCTAACCTTACTAGGTTTATAGACGTGCCAGCTTTTATCTCCCCAGTTTTTACCAACTGTTTTAAGATTAAAGACTGCTGCAAATGCTGCAGGTTTAAATGAACCTTGAGCATCTTTTACTCTAAGATTATCAATTAAATCATTTAACTCTCTACCTGGAGTTAAGTTAGATGATCTCATAGTGATAACTGCTCTTCTCGCTTCACCGTTAATTAATGCTAGTACAAAGAAATACATAGTTTTTTCACAGTAATTACCGTTAGATAATCTGTACTTACCATTTTTTTCTTCTACTGCATCCGCAGGTGGATTGATGTGAGTACCGACTGGTGCTGCTGCACTGTCTCCTCTCTCTTGCCATTCTGGATATCTAGTGTGAGTGTGACACACAACTACTTCTAGTCCTTTATCACCATCAATTAAACTACCCATACTTCCAGAATATATCATTCCAGGTTTAGCACCTTCAACGTATTTAGCGTTTCTTGTGTTACACTCAGGTGATAATTGGTGAAGGATTTTTAAAATCACAGTTGATTTATCACTGGACTTTAATTCCTCCGTACCTTTTCCTGCATCGGATCTTAAGCTTACTGGTGATAGTGCACCTGCACTATTCTTTTGAACCATGTCTGTATTATTACTCATATATGTTTACTCCTATATATAGTTATTGGTTTATTTTTTATTTTTTATTTTTGTTTGATTTCCATCAAACGTCCAAAAAAGATCTTCTGGAACTTCATTACCTTTGTTCTTCCAATCTTCCATGGTTACTTTAAGAGTCATGGCATGAACTGCTTCTTTTTGAGAAGGTTCATAACCAGACTCTTTTGCAAGGTTAGCATATTCTGCAGCCTTGTTTTCTTCGCCTTGACCAAAGTTAACTGTGATTTCATTTTTCACAATATCACCTAAGCCATTATTTCGAAGCCATTGTATCGCCTCAGCTTTTTTATCAGCTTTTATTGTGGCGCTATAAATTTTTTTAACAGATAATTCGGAACCATCTTTAAGTTTAAGAGTACTTAAATTCATCTTTTCCATAAGTTCAGGAATAGTAAAATTATTTAATTGTTTTTCTTGCTCTTTTAATTCTTTTAGATTTGCCTCTGTACTAGATATCTGTGCATTAATAGAATTTAATTTTTCTATTTGCTCAGACAGTTCTGTTGGATCAATTGCATTTAATTGATCGGGTGCATCGTCACGTAGATTTATCATTTTTAACTCCTTTATTTAAATTAACTTTCATGTTTCGTAATATAGAAACAAATTAATCTTTGTCAAGACTACTTGTTAAATAAATTTATTTCTATAGGAAAATAAGACGCTTGAATTCTGTCCCACTTTAATAATTTAAAGCGACCATTTGTCACATCACTTGCAACGGCACATACAACTCCAATTAGAGCAGGATCACCATACAACAAAAGATAATCATCAGATGTAAAATCTTTTAAACTATTTTTTATTTCTATAATTAATGGTCCCGGTGAAAATTGCATTTGTTTTAATTTAGGAAACATTGTCTTAATTTCGCCATATTTAATTGCAGGAGTCAAATCAAATTTAGGTTTCCCTGTTTCTCTATCCGTGGGTATTTCTTGCACTAAATAAACTTTGGACAAAGTTGTCGCATCATCAACATAGTGTTGTTTATTATTATATTTTAATATTTTCATATTGACTTTATATCTTTCTCTTCTTATATACACCAATAGAAAGCAAAGTAAAGGTATATATAAATTATGAATTACAAATTTAAAACAAAACCATATAAGCATCAGCTAGATGCATTACAAGACTCTTGGGACAAAGAAAACTTTGCCTATTTCATGGAGATGGGTACGGGTAAATCTAAAGTTCTTTTGGATAACGCTGCAATGTTATATGACAAAGGTAAAATTAATGGTCTATTAATTATTGCACCTAAAGGTGTATATAAAAACTGGTACGACTCAGAGATACCAACACACTTACCTGATCACATTTTTAAAAAAATGGTGTTGTGGAAGACATCAGATAAATCAAAAAAACAACAATTACTTTTAAATACTTTGTTTGAAACAGGAAGTGAGTTTCATATATTATTGATGAATGTAGAAGCTTTCTCAAAAGGTGATGGTGCAGCTTTTGCATATAAATTTTTATCTTGTCACAATGCAATGATAGCGATCGATGAGTCTACAACAATTAAGACTCCTACATCTAATAGAACTAAAAATATTTTAGCACTGAGAGAACATGCTAAATATAGAAGAATACTTACAGGTTCTCCTGTAACTAAATCACCATTAGATCTATTTAGCCAATGTGAGTTCCTTGATCCCTGGCTCCTGGGGCATACTTCATATTGGACATTCAAGTCTCGTTATGCAGTAACTAGAAAGATTCAGGTACAAGGTAGACAAGTAGAAATAGTTGTTGGTTATAGAAACCTGGGTGAGTTATCAGAAAAGATACAACCATTTTCTAAAAGAGTTTTAAAAGATGATTGTCTAGACTTACCTAAAAAGACTTTTATGAAACACGTTGTTGAAATGACTAAAGAACAAAAGAAAGTCTACAAACAAATGAAAGAAGAAGCTATTGCCTATCTTGATGGTAAAGTTTTATCTTCAGCTACAGTCATGACTCAGTTAATGAGACTACATCAAATTACTTGTGGCCACTTCACACCTGATGATGGAGAGATAAAAAATCTTCCATGCAATAGAATGACAGAGCTAATGGACATATTAGAAAATGTACATGGTAAGGCTGTTATCTGGTCCCACTATACTCATGATGTAAGAAGAATTATAGATGAGATTAAAAGAGTATATGGTGATGATTCTGTTGTTGATTATTTTGGTCAGACCACTCCAGAAGAAAGGTCAATTAATATAAAGAAATTTCAGGAGGATGACAAGTGTAGATTTTTTGTAGGAACTACTCACACGGGTGGTTATGGTATTACATTAACTGCTGCAAGTACAATGATTTATTTCTCAAACGGTTATGATTTAGAAAAAAGACAACAATCAGAAGCTAGAATAGATCGTATTGGTCAAACAAAACCTATGACTTATATTGATATTATTTCTGAAGATACTGTTGATGATAGAATTGTTAAAGCGCTTCGTAGCAAAATAAATATTGCTAATCAGATTATGGGTGAGGATTATAAAGATTGGATTTAGATTTTATCTAATAACATTAGAATAACACTAGCCATACCAGCAAGTAATACGCCAGCACATACTATCATTATTTTTTCTATTCTTTTGATTTGTTCTTCAATAGATTTAATTTTATCGTGAGTTTGTTTCTGCATGATTCTACACAGCTTTTCATGTGATTCTATTCGTGTAAGTGCTTCATCTTTTCTAGCCATTATATTGTAACCCCCGCTACAATAAAAACCCGATAGTGTGATACCATCAAACCGCCCAAATAATTCATTACGCTAAACCTCGTTGTCTTAATCTAATTTGTTTTTCTTCATCAGATAATAATGCATTCTCTACTGACGTCAATCCTTGATTCATGGCGCCTGCTGCTGGCATGGCTGCTGTTTGAATTACTTGTTGATTGGGCATTGGTTGTAGTGGTAAAGAACCAATTGTTGGATCTTTAAATTCTATAGTCTTATCTATTTCTTCAGTAAAATCACTTAGATTGAATTCAAATTCTTTTGATAAATCTGCTCCTTGAAAAGCTTCTATCATTTCTATTATCTGAGGTATAGCTTCTTGAAAAGGATCTTCGTAATTTGGATTTGATTCTTGAAACTCTTCAGATTTTCTAGAAAATTTTTCTATAATTCCTTCAGAAGGAACATAAGGATTAAACAATCCTTCAAACAAAGGTCCATATTCTTTTGATGATCTGTTTCTTTCTTCAAAAACTTTTGCTAGTTCTTCATCTTCAACATCAAATTGATTAGCTGCTTTTAAATCTAAATGCATGTTTTGCTGTGTATTAAAAAGTGCTCTATTGGCTATAAAAAATTGTCTAAGAACTTCATCTTTAGTTGTGGGAGATGATAATAATCTTGAATCACCACCTGTAAATTCTCTTCTATCTTCCCTACTCCTTTGGTCATAACCTGTAATTTTAAATTCTAAACCTTTTATGGGATCTATCTTAATTAATCTCCACCCCAGTAAACCAGGTAATTCTTTTTCTATATCGTAAACATTTCCTTTTGGATCAGGTAACCCTTTTGATGCATAATATATTCTAGACAGTTGAGACTTAGAAAAAGGAATTTGTGTTTTTAATAAATGTTCCATAGTAATTCTAACTTTGTCAGGTATAGGTGTTGAATCTGTATATAATTTTTTACCTGTATCAGTTACTCCACCTCTTATAATAATGTCTATAATTGCCTCTGGTGCAATTGACTCTGATGTAAATGGCTCTATTGATCTTGTAAAAGCATCCGATATACCTTTAATAAAACCTGTCATTAATTGTTCATCTTTTTCAATACCCTCTTGAACAGATCTTAGAAGAGTTCTAAAAGGTTGTTCTAAATAATCGTAGGCATTATTACTACTCCAGTTTTGATAATAATAAGTTCTTTTTCCATTTTCATCTTCATCATAAGAAATAAATTTTTTGTCACCAACTTCATATGGCGCAACCCATCTTTCAAGAGCTGTTTCCTGTTCATCCGTAGTTCCTGTTATTGCTTTAAATCCTGCACCTAATCCAACACCTATACTTCCAAATACAGCTGAAGCACCTATTAATCTTTTCATACCAATACCATAAAGAGGATTATCATTTTTAACTAATCCTTTTCCTGTTTCAAAAACCATAGGTAACATATTAGAACCTTTCGTAGGCTTAGAATGTCTCATCTCTTTCAATATTCTACTACCAACACCAACAGCGCTATTCATAACTGCAGTTGGAAAAGATGCAAAGTTACCAAAAGGAGTTGAACGTAACCCTTTTACAATATCAGATACATATGCATAGTTTGGAACTGTATTTCTAACAATATCAGCTGCCTCTTCTTCTAATTGAGTAGCAGTTTTTTTAATACCTGCTTTTAAATATGCCTCCCCTAATCTTTCTTTTTCTACCCAATAGTTATAAATTTTATAAGCATCGTCTTCTAATGTATATAAATCTTGAGCAGGTTTAGTTATTCTAGATAGTTTTTGTAACATTCTTTTAAATACATTTGTTGAAAAACCACCATCTGGATTTAATTCTATGTCTCTTAAAAGAGCTTGATAATCTCCCATTTTAGTGCTGGTGTTCACAACACCTAATTCTAGTAATCTTCTATATTCTTTCATGGACTCAGGTGAACGAACACCAAATTGAACAGATTTAATTGCTTTAGTTATAGCTTTTTTTACTAATGCAGGATTTGTAAATAAAGTTCCATTAGCTACTGAAAACGCTGAAGCACTTAAAAAGTTTCTTGCGTGTGTTGTGGGAGACAGAACTGTTTTTGCAACTTGTGCACCAGCTTTTGGATATAGAAAAACATATTTATATGCATTTCCACCTTTACTTGTAAACCAATCACTTAATTTATTTACAGCTTCAAATGATTCAGATATTTCTTTTGTTGTATGTAAATTTTTTAATCTATTGACAAGAACACCATTTTTAAACATACCTTCTAATGTTTCATCCAATGATACAATTTTATTTAACCCCCCAGCCCCTAATTCTCTAATTGCGTCTTGTTTTTCAGAATAAAAAAGTCCCTTAGTGCCTTTTGCAATAGCTTCATCATTCTGTTTTAAAACAGTATCTATAAACTCTGATCTTCTTGCTAAATTAGAAAGTAATCCTATACCACTGTAAATTGATTCTCTTGCATCATCTACTTCTCCAAATAATTTTCTAAAAGCTTTACTTCCCTTACCTATAATTTCAGTAGCGGAATCACCATTTCTATTTTTTTTACTTAAAGTTTGTACAAAATTTTTTCTTACATCAGGTGTTTTTGCACCTATTGTTAAGTCAGTCATTTTAAATGAAGGTAATTGTGTTTTAGGTGTAAACTTAATTGCACTATCTAATATTTCATTTACTCTGTAACTTAATTCATCATTAGATAAATTTCTTCCATGTCTTTCTCCATGTCTTTTTAATATTTGTTTTACTGTATTTATAGATTCATCCGTAGGTTTATATCCCGTTAACGAATCAACATACGGGTTTTGAAATATTTTATATGTTCCACCCAACATTATTTTTAATCTATCTCCCATTAAACCAGGTAAATCTCTCATATTTTTTGGAAGAGTAACTTTAGCCGTACTACCTTCTTTAACAGTTTCAACTAAAGATGCAAATTTCTGTCTAGTATTATAAATAGAATCAAACACAATTTTTTGTGAATCAGAATTTAAACCACCATTTTTCATCTGTCTTTGTAATTTTTGTGAAAGCTTTGTGTTTCCTAATTTTTTAGATAAATCACCTTCAAACATAAGTTCTTTTAAATCTTTATAAAATTGATCTTGTTGTTTGGTGTATTGTTCTCTTAAACCTTTATTAAAAAGTGTTTTAATACTTGGAAACATTTTACCAACTTCATTATCTATTCTCTTTACTTGTTCCATTGCAAAGTTAGCATCTGCTGCTTTACCTGCTTCTTCAGCATTCTTAGCTAAAAACATTGCTTCAGGTTTGTCGGAAGTAGGTCTTACAACTCCTGCTATTTTATCTATAGATTTATTTATTTTAGATGAGCTAAAAGCTAATTCTTTTCCGTATTGTGCTACTTTACCAACTAATTTAGTTGCTCCATAAACAAATGGAAAATAAACTATTGAGTCTGCACCAAATTTTAATCTATTAATTAATTTTCTACTTGCATCTTCTTTAGGATCTTGGGATTCGTCTAAATCTAATTGAGTAGGACCTATATCGAATGCATCACCAAACGTTCCAATTTTTTCAGCATCTCCTACAAATACTTCACCAGCAGCTCCTCCGACTATAGCAGCTCCAAATCTTGCATATCTTTCTTTATCATTTAATTCTTGAACTTTTTTAAGACCTTTTTTAGCATTTTTGCCTTTTAGATTTACATAGTTTCCAGCTTTTTTAGCCTGTAATGCTTTAGTTGCTAATTTAGATGCAATTTTTGCACCAGCTCCTGCAGGCACACCTATTTGAATTATTGCTTCTAAAATTTTTCCAGCTGCTTTTTCTTGTGCTATTTCTTCAAATGGATTTATAGTGTCAAAAACTGATTCTACTCTTGCAGCAGCGTTTTGTGTCATCCCCGTTGCGTCCATAAGTTCTGCACCCAATGATACAAAACCTTCTGGTATTTTTAAAACACCTGATGCAACACCCGCTAATCCAGCTTCAAATTGACTTATCTCATTATCTTCCTCAGCTTCAGGAGTTAAATTAATATAATCTTTTATTTCGCCTTGATTAAGTTTTTTTGGCGGAAGGCTTTTTGTTGGATCGTAGTATGATGCCATTTAAGCTCCTATCCTAAAGGTATTTCTCTTAACTTTTTACCTGTATATGGGTTATATTCAATTAATATATTTTTTTCAGGATCTCTTTCGTATAATTTTTTAACATCGGGTTTAAAATATAATCCTCCAGGAATCATTTCTTCAAATCTGAATTGTCTGGTTTTTCCTTTTTTCTGACTAGGTAATGTTCCTAAAAATTTTGATTTTAATTCTGGATTTTGTCTTATACTTGGACCAATATATGCTGTGTACTCTGCATAAGCTTCTGGATAATCTTGTTGAATTGTTCTTGTAAACCCTGTAGCAGCTTTTGGATCAGTATATTCTTTTAAACTTTCGTAGTAAACTCTTTCGGGTGAATAATCTTTTTGTAATCCAGAATCTGTTTTTGCTTTAGCTTGTGCTATTTTTAAAGCTTGCTCTTGTTCAATATCTAATTGTTCTCCAGCTAGTGCAAGATCTCTTTTTAATTTACCTTTACCAGCCTGAGCTTTAAATAAACCTGCTGTCGGTTCTTTAAATGCTTTTGCAGCTGTGCCTAATAAACCACCCGATGGTGTTTGAGACATTAAATTTAAACCACCTGAAATTAAAAATTGTGCTAAAGGATCAACTCCTGTGCTTGGATATTCCTCTGCAACTTTTTCAAGTCTTTGTCTAGCAGACATACCATTTTCAAAATTTTGTCTATCCTGAATACCAGACATGATGCCATTCATATTAACACCACCACCTTTTCTAAACATGGGTCTTCTAAATACTCTACTCATTAAAACGCTCTATATATTCCAGCTAGTGTTGCACCTAAACCTAATGCAGATTGAAGTGGACTAGCTGATGGCTGAACTGTCTGTTGAGTTCCACCAGGATAACCAGCAATTAGACCAGTGATACCTGAACCTAAAGTTTGTGCTGCTGTAATTGGTTGTTGTAATTGTTGTTGAGCTAACTGTTGTTGTGCTCCTAATTCTGCTTGTCTCTGTGCTTGCAATCCACCACCTAGACTAGTTAAACCTGCAACTTGTTGTCCAGCTAACTGTGGAGATAATCCTGCTAGTGCTTGTTGCTGTGTAGATAATGCTTGTTGCTGTTGTGCTAAAGCTTGTTGTTGACCGAAAGCTTGACCTGCTGCTTGTTGCGCTTGGCCAAAACCTTGTTGTAATAACTGTGCTTGTAATGCTGCTCTGTTTCTATCTGATGCTGACATATATTCTGCTCTTGCAACACCTTCACGTCCTCCACCAAATGCACCTGATTGAATTGCACTTTGTGCAATTGAACCTAAACCTTTTTGTGCTTGGATATCAAATTCTTGTAAAGATGCATCAATTACATCTTGTTGATATGGTGACATAAACTGAGAGTAAGCTTGAGGTCCCATAAATTGACCTGCTAGGCCAGCTTGTTTTGCTGCTTCTCCAGCTTGAGTTGATGCTGTTTGTAAGAATGGAGCGTATGATCCTAAACCTTGTTGTGCAGTTGCAACTTTAATTGCTTCAGCTTGTAAAGGATCTTGTCCAGCTACAAATTGTGGACCATAAACTTTTGATAAATCTGCACCTTTAAAACCACCTACAGCTTGTTGTAATTCTGTAATATATGGTTTTGCAGCTGCTTCTATAAACTCAGGTGGTTGTGTTATTTGTGTAATTGTTTCAGCCATTATACTCTTCCGCCTTTTTCTAATTTTTTCATCATGTCATACATACGTTGTGCACCTTTGTTGACATTACCATCACCCATGCCTCTTACAGCATCGGCAGTGAATACAAATTCATTATTTGACAACATCGCAGGGATGTCATCTGCCTTCTCTTTTATACCAACTGGAGGAATAAATCCACCACTTTCTCTAAGATCTAGTTCTTTTACACCTGCTTTATTGATGTTCTGAGGTAGACCCATGATGCCTGATGCCTGATCCACGATCTGATCGGTTCCCATAGCATAACCCATTCTACCACCCATATATGCGGGTTCTCTATATGTGTTTGCTGCAGTAGTAGTTCCCTTAACACTGTTAAACAACTGATCTATTTCTATAACGGACATATTTTTTACCATATCTCCATATCCTTTTTTAATTAAAAAATCTTTTTTAAGATTAGTTCCGTCGTTGTATCCTATTCTACCACCTTCTGCATATCCACCAGCTCCTGATGTATATTCAGATAAATCATTATCTACAAGTGCAGGTATTTCAGATTCATCGTATCCTAAATTTTGATAAGCTGTTGTAAGCTTACTTCTCAATGCACCAATATTTCTACCCGTTGATACTTCTTCTTGTTCTTCAGGAGATAAAGCACCTAATACTCCACCTAATACAGTTCCACCAGCCATGACTCCAAGAGTCTTTCCTAGTGTTTTTTCTCCTGCTAATTTACCTAATCCTTTTGAAAGTCCACCTTTCAATAAACTTCCAAAGTTACCAAAACCTGCTGCTTTACCAAAAAGAGTAGGAGCAAAATAAGCTCCTCCTGCTAGTAAACCTAGCTTACCAACATCTGATTTAAGAATACCACTAATACCTTTAGCAACACCTTTAACAGCTTTTTTAAGGCCACCTAATAGTGCTCCTTGTCTCGGTGCGACTTCCATTATTCCGCCACCTCTTCTTAATTGTCTGGGCATTTGCATTCTTGAAATTGGCATAGTTTTATTAGTTTATTTTGTTTTTCCGAAAATATCAAGGCTTGGCATGATGACTTTTATATCTCTTCTGATATCTTCTTCTGCTATTCCTTTTGATTTCCATTCGTTATCGTCTTTGTATTCTTCACCTGTTTTAAGGTTGGTTATTGTTTCTATTATTTTTTCTGGTTTTATTACTTGCATTTTTCTCCTATGTTCTATCAAACTCTAGTATCGATACTGTTCCCTCAAATATATCAGCAGAAGCTGATTGTAATTGTAGTTTGTCACTCTCTTCTAATATAATTGTACCATCTGCTATAGACTTTGAATTACCTGTATTAACAGTATGCTCTGCAAATTGAAAAGCTCTACCTGCAGAGGTATCATATATAAAAGCTTTTATTTCCGTGTTCCCTGCTCCAACATTAGCTACATGTATGTTTTGTATAATTGCTCTAGACTCAGAGGGTACAGTATAAATATCTGTAGCATCAGTTGTAGTTAAATCAAACTGTGCGTTCTTATATCTATTAGCCATTATGCTTCACTTCCACTACTCAAAAACCAAGTAAACCTTTGCGATTCATCTCTTAGTTCTTGTTGAAACGTAGAGTTTAATTTCTCAATCAATCCATCTAAATCTCTAATTAAAGAATCAGCATCTTGTTGTTTATACTCTTTACTGGGTCTGGTAAATACTACTGTTATCTTTGCCATTATATTAATCTATTTTCTACTTGTCTTAATACTTCTTTATCAAAACCAGTTATATCTACACCTGCATTTGCTAAGAATCCTTTAGCAATACCATCACCATTGTAATCAGCAAACTCAATATCATTAATAAATATTCTTCGACCAGATGTATCTAATGAATAAACAACAGGTATCTTATCAATCTTAACAGATAGTGGACTATCTTTGACCATAATAAATCTACCATCTTCTTTAACATAGTGACTACCTGCAACAGTGACACCTTTGTAATCATGGATTTCATCAGATGCTTTAAATTGGAATACACCTGTAACTTCACCACCTTTGGTATCATCACCGAGTTGAATGTTTTTAATTTCTTTAGTTGAACCGTCAGCCATTTGAATAGGAGTGCTTGGATCAAAACAGAAATTACCTGCATCATATCCACCACCTTTTCCTGCTCCTCTACTACTACTTCCAGCTCCAACATCAGAAAATCCTCCACCTCCTCCTGATCTTGAATCTCCTCTATTATCTCTTGCAATTGCTTCTCTTTGAGTTCTTGTTGGTTGAGTAAATTGTCTTACTTCTTTTGGAATATCTGCTATTCTTTTTTCTTCTAATTTTCTATTGTAAATTATATCTGCCGCTGATTTTCTTCTATTTAATAAGTTTTGAGATTTATTAAATAAATCTAGTCTATTAATTAAATCAGTTGGTCTACCAGTAGCTGGATTTATTGGTACATCATCTTCATATTCTCCAGCGACAGCTGCTGCTATTTCTGCATCAGTCATTCCATATTTTTCTTTTAATGTTTTAGAAACTGTTTCTCTTCTCTTGTCATAAGACTTATCTAATCCATAATTAGTTTCTTCACCCATTTTACCACCTGTTACAAGATTTAATAAACCACCTGATACAGGATTATATCCCGCCATAATTCCTTCTGGCGTGTTGTAATTATTTGTTACAAGTCTACCCATGTTATCTAACATAAAGCCACCACCTAATAATTCGTTTTGGAAAATACCCGCTCTATTCGGTGGTAAACCACTCAATAAATTTTTTGCAAAACTTCCTATACCTTTAATTCCTCTTCCTAACATAGTATTGCTTAAAAGTTCTTGAATTTTTGAAGGAGGTCTTTCTTGATAAGGACCCATTATACCTGAAGTGTTCAAAGCTCCTGTTGCAATATTAGCTTCAGGATCACCCATCATTGTACCAAAAGCAGCTTCATAAGCAGGTCTTGCATTATAATTTCTAATAGTTCTTACATTAGGATCGTTTGCACTTATATTAAATGGACCACCTCCACCTCCGTCTCCACCCATTTGTTGTAATAACAATGGAGTAATTCCTCCTGATGTAGTTTCTTCAACTGGAGTTTCTACAACTGGTGTATTAGTTACAGGTTGAAATATAGGAGATATACTAGGTAATCCTTGATTTAAATATGCTTGCGCTAAATCTGCTAAAGTTGCTGGTGCTCTTCTTGTAAATCTACTTCCTATTGCCATTATCTTCTTCCGTCTGGTTGCGTGTCTAATCTAAACGTACCAAGCTTCCAACTTTGATTAGCAGCTGTATTAGCTATCTTCAAAGACATGGCTCTTGCTCTTGCACGTGTATCTACTTTATCAGTAGAACTGGTAATTGTAAAGGGTCCAAGTGGTGAGCTTGCTTGTGAGCTATTTGGATAGTTTCTAAGTTGTAAAGTTACTTGTGTATTTCCTGTTTGAGATAAAAAGTCAGGTATAAATCTTCTAATCTTCATAATAAATTCACCATCTCCTTGAAACGTTGCAACACCTGTTTGTTGACCTTGTCTAGATCTTTGTGCTGTAATATCAAAGTCTCCTGATTCAATGTTAGAAGTAACTGCATTTACACCAGTTGCTAATGCTTCATCAGTTCCTTTTTCATGTTCAAAGTATATTGTACTACCTTCAGTATTACCAACTACATCAAATGATGCATCATCTCCTGCAGTAAAACTAGTTGCATGTGGTAAACCAAACACAGAAGAATCTTGCCATGCGCCTCTTGCTAAAGTTCCTGTTGTCCATACTGGTCTTTGTGGTGTTGAGTCCATGTAGTTATATGTTACACATCTATTAATTACAGTTGAACTTTCTGTGCAATAGAACCAAGTAATCTCACCAAACAAATTATTTAGTCCAACATTAATTAATTGATTAGCTGTTGTATTTAAATCATCAAAAACAAAATCTTCTACTAAACAAATCATAGTCTCAAGGTTACCAGAGTATTTAAAGAAACCATTTTCTGAAAACCAATACGCAGCACCGTCAACTTCTAATGCAGCGTTCTGTCCAATCAATCCGCAGTTCGTTCCTACTTGCTGGAAACCAAATGTAAATGGTTGACCAATAAACCTCATAGTAAATAAAGACGTATCGGTCCAAACATAGATTGCATCTCTACCTCTAACCGCACCTACAATTTTAGATCCATCTGCAAGTCTTTGTGTACCTGCTGTGTTAACCGCTGTTGGTTGGTATGTATTAATATCTTCTTGGTTTGAAAATCTGATAAACATCTCATCTTGTGTAGATGGTGTTCCAATCGTTGTTTCTGTACCAAAGAATACCAAGTGTCTATCAGGAGTTGATACTAACATATCACGTGATGCTGTTGGTGCACCTGCAATAATAGTTGCTCTATTGGTTACAGCGTTTGTTGCATTGGAGTCCCATTCAAATACTTGTGCGTTGTGAATTAGTGCAATTACTTTATCACCAAAATTATCAATAGACCATAAACCAGGATCAACAACTAAGTCACCAGATGCTGCTTCACCCCAAGCAATATAATCAGAACTATTTAATATAGTTGCACCATTAGAATGTGTTGCTGCTGTTGTATTTCTAACCCCTCTTGTAACACCAGTTAAAGTATTACTAGATATACCTGTATATGAAATTTCTTCTGAACCTATTTGAATAAAGTTTGTACCTGATGTTGGAAACAAAGATGCATCTGTTAAAACAATAGTTGTAGTCACAGCATTTATACCACCATTTAAAGTTGTAGTTGCTTCACCTGTTACAGTTCCACCCCATGCAGCTAATCCCCAACCAAAGCCAGGTAATTGTTCTGCAGGTCCTACTGGATAATAATGCTGAACCCTAATACCACCAGATGTTGTAGCACCTGAACCTGTCTCATTAGATGGCATTGTGATAGTTAAAGTGGTAGCTGTTGGCACACTTGTTACCATAAATTTTTTATCATCAAAGTCTGATGCTGAATAGTTAGAGTTTGTAATAGCTGTAAAATTATCTAAAAGTATAATATCATTTTCTTGTATTCCGTGGTCCGTGCTGAATGTTAAAGTAACCGTTGCTGAACCATTCGTTGTACTAAAAGCATTTGATAATGTTGTAGTAGTTTTAATTGGGTGAATGTCATAAAATACACCACCAGTATAAGCGTATAAAATTCTGTTTGTTCCTATGATTGCAAACTTGTTACCAGATTTGTTAACTAAATGATGTAAAGCTCTTGCAGCTCCTGTAAGTTTAGACTCACCTAACTGTGACCATCCACCTATTTTTTCAGGTGTACCATATCTAAAACGTACGTTATCACCATCTACCCATTGCCCTTCAGCAGTAGTTTCTGTGATTTGTTTATTGAATCCTGGTTGGAATCCTATCTTTTGTAGCATATGGCTCCATTATAATACTATTTAATACCTGATGGTAGACCTAACATAGGTCTTCCGTCAAATCTATTTTTTTCAGCAAATGGGCCGTTTACATGATTATAATGTAAGAATACTTGGCCACATATGTTCCCGTCAAAAGGCTCTCGCCAATGTTCGAGTTCGCAACCACTATATACTAACATATCCCCTACTTCAAGCAAGACTTTCGTGCCTGCTGGAGCATTGGGTTTTACAATATTTTGTCTTTCATTAACAACATTATTAGCACCTGTGCCATCTATAAATATAGGCCAAGGATCACCACCTAGATTAAGTGTTGTAGATATCTCACAAGATGGTCTATCTTTGTGTCTGTGTAAACAATCACCTTTTTTATAAGCTCTAGTGTAAGAATAAGTTGGTATCAAATCTAGTCCTGTATGTTGTTTCATAACAGGTAACATTTTAACTAGTAATGTATCCATTACAAAATCACCATAAC
>Ga0208767_1001122_pt1 | contig 21403 bp, 24 predicted proteins | sample VirMetDEL_Mar_21_FD_184514 | JGI IMG/M metagenome (GOLD analysis project Ga0208767, IMG submission 184514) | Aqueous microbial communities from the Delaware River and Bay under freshwater to marine salinity gradient to study organic matter... | ecosystem: Environmental > Aquatic > Marine >... | reverse complement strand
GGTTTTTCTTCTTCCTGCTCGTATCTAACATCTAAATCAAAATCTACCTCTACATTATCATAACCTTCAGTTACATCTGCATAAGTGATTTTGTTTTTTATAAATTCTTGCGCTCCTGCTACCTGTGGTAATGAATCAAATAACTTATTAGACTGATTTAACTCTATAGCTTGAGGAGCTTTATCATTCCTAAAGTAATATACTATATAATCCCCATCTAGCTCGTAATCTTCTACATCCTCATCTGATATTTGAAAGAAGTCATTTACATTACCCTCTCTAGCTGCTATCTTTATTCTCTGTACTAACTCTCCTCCTTTAGGTACTTTTATACGAATTGTGTTACCTTGAGAATCTTCCCCACCACAAATAGTTTTAGGAAGAACCTGAACACTTATAGGAGACCATGCACTGATTTCTTTATCATCATAAACATAAGCAGCCTTAAACTGAAAAATCTTTTCGTTAATATAATTAACCTTATAATCCGGATCTTGACGAATATCAACAGACGGAGGACACAATGGAGGATATTTAATAGCATCTATAACCTCTTCCTTAATCGGTGTTTGATAATCACCAGATTTAGCTTTATTTATGTTTATCTTCCTTGGAGGATTAGATTTATCTACCCAATAAAGAAAGTCATTATTCTCATCAAACTCTACTACATTAATACCTGTAATTAAACTATCTGATTTGAAGTTTAAAACTGAAGCCTGAACTACAGTAACTATTTTTGAAGACACATGATTATACTCATATATACCATGATTACCTCCATCATTCCAAATGAATATATACGCTAAGTTTTTCTTTCTATATAAATAAGAACCAATTACTTTGTTTTCTCCTGTTGGTAGTTCTACATTAGGAATAAATGTGTTACCCTGAACATTCTCAGCAGAATAAAGCCCATTATCTGTTGAAGAACCAATCCTAACATTAACATTCTTTCTTGAGAAACCAGGCTCTACCAATCTCTCTTCGGTATCGAAATCCATACCGTATAAAAATTGTCTCTTTTCGTAACCCATTTATTAAAATTTAGGTGCTGCTTTATTTCCTTTTCTAAACGCTTGAAGCATATCCTGAACACTCATAGAAGCTATTCTAGACCTCAACATCTTTTTGTTGTTACCGTAAAGCTGTCTCTTCCTTTCTGAAACCCCTGCGCTTATATTAGCATTGTTCTCAGACAACTTCCAATCTATCCAAGCCTTAACAGTTTCAACAGCAAATGGATGAACCTCAAACTCTCCATTAGTCTTGTTAGGATCTGCTAAGTATTCTAAAGTTATAGTGTCTCCACCTTCGTAGCAATCTAATTGAATTTGATGATAGTTCTTGTCTATTTTAAATCCTCCGTTAACATTGTTTCCACCACCTAATCCGTAGTATCTTCCAACATTCTCATTGTTTCTAAAATGAACAGAACCATACTCCGTACCGCTAAAAGAAGCATTACCAGTATACTCTGTATCTAAATCTCCTTTTTTCTGTTTCTTTCTCTTTCCGCAATCATCCAAACTTCTATTAAGAGGAATGTCATTATTCCTTCCTAATTCTTGGAAATAGCCGTACTTATTTACAAAACCTATACGTATATAATTTAGATAATCATCTGGTAAATCTACCGTATCTAAATCTGAAACAGGTAATTCTTTTATTACTGGAGAACCTGTAACATCAAACTCTAACTCCCTTAAACAAGAAATTCCAAGCTGTAAAGCTTGAACGAACCTATGCTCTGTTCTTCCCGTTTCTATTAGAAGCTCTCTTACTACTTTTTCTAACTCCATTAATCTTTGCTATTATCGTTCAACTCATCTTTAGGCATCTGTCTTTGCTTCATATAAAGCTCAACAGTTGTCCTAACTAACTGCTCTTGCATATCCAAAGGTATATCTACATCTGGATCTAACTCATCTGATTGAATACCCCCTGCTAATTTTATTAAAACATTATCTACGCAATCAGAAGGACTTAAGTTAATAAAATACATTTTAGTATTTTCTACATAATAACCTCTTCTCCCTCCTAAATTACCCACTAACAAACCTCTAGACAAACCTAGAAAGTTAGGGTTAGTAGGAACAAATGTGTCAAACTGAGACTTGACATCTGAAACAGAATGTATACCCATACCTAAAGGCAAAGAAACATAAGTAGAAGGTATTCTAACATAACTCAACCCCAACATCTTATCCTCCTTAACCTCTTCGACAAAAGAATAAACAAAATTACCGTCTATCCAGCTTACACCCTCTGCTTTGTTTTGATAAAAACTTTGCTTTACCATCTGACCAAATGCTTGGTCTACATAGATAACTAACTCATCCTTTCTCACTTCTGAGTCAGGAGTAGGAGTTCCACCTTGGATTATCCGTTGAGCTTGTTCTGCTATTATATATCTAGTGTCTCTTTTCATTTATAAAGTGTGTTACACTCCTTGGTTATATTTCTTTTTATTATCTACTTTTTTCTTTTTTACTTTTAAGAAACTTTTGTTTTTTTTAGACCCACCTAACGTAGCCTTACCCATCTTTTTATAACTACCTCCTGGCATAATATTATATTTTTAAATTAAACTCCTTGTTGTTTGAGCATCTCTGAATACTCTATTAATTGTGGCTCTCTTAAGTTTATACCTAAGTAAGAAGCACACATAACTATAATCTCATTAGCAAGCTCCTCTGGTGCTTCTAAATCCACTGAATTTACTTCATCATAAACTGGTCTACCATTCTCCAAGGTAAACGCCCAATAAGGGTCTATAGGCTTTCTTAAATAAGTGAAATCTACAACACCCAAGTTCTTAGGGTATAACTGAATATGATCGCTGTAAAAAGCTCCTATGACATACTTCTTGGCTTTTATTCTTTTTGAATATATCGTAGAACCAAGAAATGCAGATATCTCATTATCATCAACAATATCAACTTTATTAGGAACAACAACCGTTTCACCCCCCTCCTCAAACTTGTAATTATATACAATACTTGACAAATGTAAATAGTCCTCCGGCAGATTAAGTTTACCATCAACCCCAATATGAGTAACATCATTCCTTACCAATAAAAACTTTAAATCATCCGTAATCTTCTGATTCTTCTGCCACCCCTGCTTTCCTGGTTGAGTAGAATTTACATTGTTATATCTCTTCATTATACACTCAGTAAAAGCCCTCGGTAAAGAGAGATTAAACTCCTTTGGTGTAATATTACCTGACTGATCCTTATCAGCCAGATACTGAAGAAATGTATAAACCTTATTAATATCCATTAAACTATAAATTTATTAGCAATAGAAGCATAAACAACAACATCTGAAGCTGAAGATCCTTCCCCTGTAATAGTTATATCATAAGAAGTAGTATCAAAGGTTAAACCTGAGATCTGAGAAAAAGAACACTCTCCTGTACCACCTGATATCATAGTAGATGTACTGCATTTAGCAAGACCACTTACTCTTGTTATCATTGTTTTATTTTGGAAACTAACTCCATTAGGGTTTGTATTGCTAGTATTTGTTCCAATCAATGTACCGTTAAGATAAACTCTTAAGTTTTTCGCGTTAGCATTAGCTCCAAACTCTCCCATTGTTTCAACAATAATACTAGAAAGATTGCTTAACAAACCTGCTGGTATATTTATAGTTCTAAGTGTAGTCTCTACTCCTGCTGAATTACCAGATGTAGTACCATTACCATCTAAAACAACATCTGTATTGTTAGCAACCCAAGACCTAACTCCTCCTGTAGTAGAAGATAAAACATACCCATTTGAAACAGGATTACCTAAACTATCTTCTTTTGCAGCTAAATCTACTGTGTCTACTAAATCTATTCCTGAAGTGTCTTTAATCATTACTGTAGACCAAGCAGAAGAAGCTGAACTCCATACCGCCTTTACAGCTACATCTGCATTTGCAGCTTGGTCTGCTGTTAAACTTATACCTGCAATATTTAAAGTATTACCATTTAAGTTTACTTGACCTTTATACATTATATAAAATGTGTCACCATCAACAACACCATTATTCAAATTGTATCCCCAAGAACCTGATAAAGTAACTACCCCTGTTATAACATGAACACCCTTATCTACTCCTGCTGTTAGGTTTACAGTTCCACCTCCTGATGTTAAAGTAAAAACCTCAACACCTTGAACTGGAACAGATATACCTGCTGACCTTAAAGAAGAAACAGATAAATCATTACCTGGACTTCTACTTATTTCATACCACTTGTTGTCTGAAACACTAAACTGAAGGATTATTACACTATCCTTGTCACCTGTTAAGAAGTCAGCGTTATTAGCAAGCTCTATATTACCACCTTCAGTTACAGTAGTAACCTTTCCTACTTCTTTTCCTCTGACAATAATTGTGTCACCATCAGAAAAAATACCTGCATCTATTGATGTTAAATCATCTGCTGCAACAGCTCCTTCTGTCTGAACATTCACAACAGTCATAGCTCCATCTCTATCTATTGACACACTTCCTGAAGAAATCTCAACATCTTTCACTGAGTAAGGTGAAGCAGAAGACTTTCTTAAAACACCTGAAGTTACATCCGTAGCACCAACTATAGTATCTAAAGCAGCAGAAGTAGAAGCGTTTAAATACATCTTATACCCTAACTGAGCATCTACAACAGTAGTAGGGTAAGAACCTCCATCTAAAGCTGTTGAAGTTATAGTAGTAGGGCTAGTAACACTAGAAGCTAAAGCTGTTCCATTTAAAGAATCTCCTTGTTCAGAGTCTAAATAAACAGTTACCGTAGCTCCCGAAGATACTGCTGTATAGTTCGGAACACTTATATGACTGTTTACTGCTAACGCTATATTAGCAGCCATATCTGATTCTGTTGCACCTCCAATAGGAGTAGCAGTATTAAATATAGAAACCCCGTTATACGACAAATTAGTAATAGTACCACCACCTGCATTAGTAACAGTAATAGTTCCTGAAGCTGAAATGTTAGAAATAAGAGAAGAAGATACAAGCATTAAAGTTTCAGCTTTAAGCCTACCATTCTCATTATTAAGCATTTGGTACTCAATATTGTCATCTAAGTCTGTTAGGTATATATAACCTACACCTGACCCATATTTTGCTAATTCTGATTTTACTGACATTATTCTATTATTTGTACGTTAAAGTAAATCTTTTCATAATTACTCAAGTCATATCTTTTTAATACATAACCTGATTCATCTACAAGCATAAAATCTACCTCCCCAGATTTTGACTCTACTGTTTGCAATCTAACATAATCATAAAACAAACCGCTTGCATTGTTAGATGTGAAATTACTATTCTCTAGAAAAGAAATATTAGTAAATATTTTATAATCATTATTTCCTGTGTTCTGGAAACCATTAATTCTAAACCTTTGATTATAATGACTAGGTGCGCCCGAATCTGGATCTGAAATAGAAACAGTAGTCTCGTTAAAATTAGATTGGTTTTGAATAACAATATTAGAAATAGAGCTTGAGTAATTAGGAACACCTGCTGTTATATCTAAATTAACTCTAAACGCCATAATCTCTCTTGGAGGAACAACTGGCGTAGATGCTGGTATTCTTATATCATAAGCTATATCACTTCCAGAAGGTGTTGCAACTACATCTATACTACTATCTGAAGAAGTAATAGTCGTAACAGAACCTGCTGCCGCTATATCATCTAAAACACTTTGAGATAACGTTAAAGTGTAAGTAGTGGTGTTACCAACAACATTTGAAGCAACCTCTACTCCGTTTCCACCTGACTGAACAACAACAGTTCCTGAACCACCTAAACCTGTAATAGGAGTAGGATCTCCATCTGTGCAAGAACAATCATCATTACATTGAGCAACCTCTTTTATTTGAGTAGTTAAAGAATCTACTGCTGCTGAATCTCCGCACTCAAAAGCTGTTCTCAACGAAGCTAAGTGAGATGTTACAATAGTGTATCTTTCTAAAGCTATATCTGCTAAAGTTTTGTTGACACACTTATATTTCATGTACTCATTAAAAGTAGCATTTACACAACAGAAAATATCACAAAGTCTTACATCACACTCTACATCTATTTCTTTCGTAGAAGAGAATGAGTCTACAATCTTGATTCCGTTTCCATAATCCCAATATCCTTTCGTATTGAAAAGGAACTCATGCGTTTGACTGTAGAAAGAATTTGTACTAATGCTTTTCTCATACCCTACTAAAGGATTTAACTGTAATACTGAAGGGTAAAACAAAGTAGTTTTTCTTGTAACCAATGTACCATCTACAGTAGCATCCGTTACACTAGCAACACTTATAACAGTAGTATCTGTTGCTTTATCGTACTCTACTCCTGTTACCGTATAGTCTCCATTGTTTCCTGTTGAGTTAATTACACTAAATGTGTTACCTTGAACAACAAAAGCAGACTTCTCACCTGCTATACTAAAAGTATTATCTACTATGCTAACTGCTGAAATACTAAACCTATCTGAAGGAGTAATAGCATTCACTAAATAGTTAGTAGTATCTTTCCCTGTTAATTCAGGAGATAAACAATCTGATGTAGCCTCATTAGTTTCAGTAGGCTTGACGTATGAATACTGGAAAGTTTTAACCTTAGAAACACTAACAGAACTAGCAGTAGCAGTATACTCAAAAGTATAAAGACCTACCTCCGGAGTTCCGTCTGATAGCAAAGGAACTAAAATAGTAGTACCGTTAATTCTTGATACATTCCCATCTACGTCTGATGTACCATTATACACAACCCCACTTGGAGCAGTAACCTTTAGCTTTCCAATTATATCTGATAAAGCCACTGATTCTTGACTAGCGTAATCTGTTACATCTGTTAATACAAACTCTGGATTGGTTACGCTAAGATCAAATGATATGTTAAAATCTGTTGAAGTTAAAGCCATTTTTTATTTGATAACGTTATTCGAAGTAAATATACATAAAAAAAAAGAGAGGCTTTTCAACCTCTCTAGACCACCGTAGTAAACCAATAAAACTACTCTTTTGAATCTGCATCTTCAGCAGCTTTTATCATCTCTTCAATATCCTCTAAAATATGAGGATTATGCTCTAAATATTGAGTAGCTCCTTTTATACCACTACCCTTTACACCCAATCTTCCAATGTTAGCAGCGTTTATACTACCAAAAGAACTCTTGCAAATACCAAGCTTCATAGCTCTCTTAATAGTTTTAAACTCTTTAGAGTTTTCGAACTTCTCTTTGGTAGGCTTCTTGTTACCTTCGATAGCCGCCTTAACATCGTTATAAGCTTCCTTCATCTCTGATTTATGGTTAACCATTTCAACAAAGAACTCTACAGGATCTTTATAAACAGGAACATCTAAGATTCTACTCTTACCTCCTATATTGTTATAAAAAGTTCTGCTTGATTTATCAAACTCTAATATATTATCTCTTAAAGCAATAGAAACTACTTGTCTATATTTTCTAGTTTCTGACTCTATTTCTTTCTGAAATCTATTTGGATCATAGTCAATCATTTCATAGAAAGTCAATCTAGCATTCGCTATACTAGAGGCAATAGAAGCAGGGTCATTATCAAACGCTACATTTAAAGTTAATGCCAATCCTTCGATTTCATCTTCAGACAAATCATTAACAATATTCTTTAACTTTTGCTTTAACTCTTCTTTTTGAAGTTTTACGTTTCTAGCATACTCTGAATTGTTAGCTCTGAAAATAGCTGACTTACCAGACATAGCTGTACCCGATTCGTGATTAGCAATGTTGTGATTAGTATAGTTTAAATACTGCTGCTTAATAACTTCTCTAGGATCTGCAATAAGCGCACCATCATAAGCCATTAAAGTACCTCTTTTAGCAGAAGCAGACTGCTCATCTACAAAAATAGATTTCTCACCTGGAGCATATCTTATTCTTCTTAGACCTGATCTTGAAACTCCTGATTCATCTTCCCACTCTGCATAGATTTCATCCTCTGCCGGAATCTGATAAAAAGGAGGATATTTACCATTTTTAGATTTAACCAGTGTATAAACAACTGGTCTCATACCTTTCTGTGTAACACTCTTTGGTGCTTTAGTTAATTTTACTTCTGACATTTTAATTTTAATTTTTACTGTTTACAATATTATCTTCTTGATTTTTTACCGACACACTTCCATTTCTTTCTGGATAAGTCATTTGCACAAGGAGGGTTTTTACATTTCTTAATCCCAAAAGACCTAGCACAGTAAGCATCTCCTTTTTTAGTTCCAGGTCTAATCCTGTCACCACCGCTTTTTGCTTTACCTGCTTGTCCATAAGAAACCTTCCTAGTTCTACCTGTTTTAGGATTCTTAACTACCTTCACAAATCTCTTTCCTTTAGACGGAGTTGCCATATCAATTAATAGTTTTTAGTTTTAAAAAAAGGGAGGCGTATAACCTCCCCTTATTATTTAACAATCTTTTCAGATTATCCTTTCTTAATGTAAGCGAACTTGTTCATTGCGAAAGTCTCTAAACCACAAGTATCCTTGTAGAATACGCTGTAAGTATCAGTTCCAGTGATAGCGAAGTTATCAATGATTTCTGATCTTTGGTTTCTTTCTCCTGTTTCAGGATTAACCAAGTAACGTAATCTCAAGTGGTTAGTCTTCTCTCCAGAACCTGCATCCATAGTCATACCCATAGGGATAACCATTGCTTCGCTAGAGAAACCGTAACCATCAGCACCTAAAGACTGAAGATCGTTGAAAGTATCAAACTTCTTCTTAGAGAATACATAGTCAGAAATAGCAAACTTGTCAAACTGGAAGTTTACTTTAGCATCTTCGTTGAAAGTATAGTTACCATAAACGATAGAACCTCCTGTCTTGTAATCAGCTAAAGTGTTGTCAATTGCAATTGATAAATCAATACCAGGAGCAATCAAGTTTTGCTTAGATCCTTTTTGCTTATCTAAAACTTTTACCAAAGCTTCAGCATCTTGCTTATCCCATCCTGTAGAAGCAGAGTAAGCAGAAATGTTTCCTTCTGATAAAATAGTAGGAATCAAACCTTGAGTTAAAGCTATAGGATTACCTGCGTTTGCATAAGCATCAGAAACAGTGTTGTTAGATAACTTTTCTCCTAAAAGAAGAGTTAATTCTTTCTGAGACATGAAGTTCTTATACTCATCAGCTTCACCTTTTAAGTAGTAAACTTTCCCCATTTTTCCATCCTTTCCTTTGAAATCAATCCAAGAAAGCATATCTCTTTCAGTAGAAGTTACTTCGTAAGTTGATTTGAAAATCTGTAGGTTGTTAGTTACCTTCTTAACTCTTGTCTGTCTAGCTGCTGGCTGTCCTGAACCTTCTCCATGAGCGTTACCATAAATAACAATCTCTGAAGCAGCAGCGATAGCTGGAACACTGTCAGCAGAATCCAACGGAGTTGCTGTAAAAGCAGGAGTAGCTGGAGTAACAGAATCAACAATAGCTCTGATGTATGAATCAGCAGAAACAACACCTGAAGCAGGCTTGATTAAAATTAACTCACCTACTCTTGGAACAGTGATAGTTGAACTAACAGTACCTCCGTATGGAGATGCGTTCTCAGGAATAGAAAGAGTAGCTGCTGCGTCAATAGTGAAAGTAGCTTGCGCTCCTGCACCTGCACCTGCTGAAGTTGCCTTAATCTTTGGGTAAATTCTTTCTTCTTCGAAATGGTTGTACTCTAATGCTGAAACACCTTTTTCTGCTCCAATCATTTGTAACATACCTGTTAACATTTGGTCACCAAATGCTTCTGTAAGCTCTGAGTCATACTCAGGCTTATGTAAATCCATAGTAGTAACGTAGTTGTAATCTCCTCTTCTTACGAAACTACCTCCTTGAAAATCTATAGCCATTTTAAAATCTTTTTAATATTATCTTAATCCTTGTCCTTTTAAGAAGCCATCTATTATCTGAGACATACCATCATTCTTAGTTGTAGCAGACGCGCCTTTGGATTTATCAACTACATTATTGATATCCTTAACTGCCTCAACCTTTCCTTCGTTGGTATTTAACTCCAATAAAGATCTCATTGCTTCATCAAAATATAAACCTTTAGCTATTACTGTTTGCATCTCTCCGAAATCAACCCCATTGTCTCCGACAAAATTCTTGTGATAATCATTGATATTAAACATAACATCTTGAACCTCTTGTTTCATCTCGTCACTAAGCTCAAAGCTAAACTCTTCCTCTCCGAGGATAACGTTAATCTCATTGAACCCATTTACCGATTCTACAACACTAGATTCGTAAAGGTTTTTTAATTCTTCATATTCCTTTTGTTGTTTTTCTAAAAGCTCTGGATTGTTTTCAGTTTTCTTTAGCTCTGGTAAAGCGTACTTATCATCTCCCTTAATTGATGATAGAAACTCTTTACCTTGCTTTTGAAGTCTTTCGTACTGAGCTAACTTCGCTTCATGCTCTAACTTCTCATCAGAATCCATTAAGCTTACATCTTCTTCTTTTAACCTGTCGTACTCTCTCAACTTCAAGTTAATTTCAGCTTTGGATAAACCGTCTTTCATTTCTAACATCTTAGATAATGCTTGACGACCCGATAATCCATCTACATCTAACGTCTTTACCTCTGCGATTTCCTTCAGTTTATTCCAATCAAAACCACTAGACAAAACTTTTTTTAGCATATCTACACTATCAGATTCAAAATCATCCTCTAATCGTGGAGCATCTGCTCTCTCTGTCAAAGACCGTATCTTTTCTTCTAGTTCTTCTATAGAACCGTACTTCTCTTTAAATGTGTCTTCGAAACTAATTGTGTCACCTTGATCCTCAACAGTTTCTTCTACACCTGTAGAATCCTCTACTTGCTCCTCGTTTCCAACTTCTTCTGCCTCCGTAGACTCTTCTAATTGTGGTTCATCTACTTGACCAGACCTTACTTCATCCGAAGTAGATTCACCCTCTCTTATAACCTCTCCTCCTTGAGATTTAATAAAACTCTCTAAAATGCTCATTCTAATTTTAATTTACGTTAAATATATAATAAAAAATTTAATCTAATTTTTCAGTATCTTCTATTCCTGTAAACACTCTAGGCTCTCTAACTGAATTACCTATCGAAGTATCATCTAAGTTATTCTTTTTAGCCTCTTTTATTTGTTTAATCTTTTCGTCTCCTTGTATCATAGCATTCTCTGCCTTAGCCATACCTTGAGTCTTAGCTTTAACCTGCTCTAACTGCATTTTTAACTGATACTCCACCTGTAACTCCTCTAATTTATTTTGGTGCTTTTGTGCTTGTAATTGAGCTTCAGATTGAGAGGCTACCTGTTGAGATTGCATCTGTGCTTGAGCATTAGCCTGAGAAGCTGCTGTGCTTTTAGCTATGTCTTGCTCCTCTTTTTCTTTTCGTCTTTTTCTTAATAAGTGTGTCGCCTTCTTTATATTGACCTTAGCAACATCCTTAATCTCCATAGCATCCTCTAACTCTATAGATTGAGCAGTTATAGCTTTCTCTATCAAAATAGTTAGCTCCTCTAAATCTTCTGAACTTGGTAAGATTTCTATCTCTATACCCATAGATGCCAATCTTAAATCCTTTGTGATATTTACCACATCAGTTACTTCCTTACCTAACGCAAGCTCATAACCTCTAAGACCATCAGCAATAGCTTTGTTCTGAATCATCAACGAGATACTGTCAGACATATCTTTAAATATCCACAAGTAAGCTTCATTCAATGACCTAGTTGAGTTTCTACTCATATTTACAGCCATCTTCTGAACACCTACTAACGCTTTAGAAGAAGGAGTTGAACCATCCCTAGCTTCATTCAACCCTGTAATAGTTCGAATCATATTTAAGTTATGATTCCAAACCTCTACAAAATACAACGCACTTGCGCTGAGTCCGTTTGCTAGCTCCTGAATAGGCTTCTGATTAATCATTCCACCAAATTCTGAATCCTCGCTACGGTAATATAAGTTACCCGTCTGATCGAATATTTCTACGATCTCCGTAGGGTCTAGGAATTTCTCTCCCCTGCCTTTTAAAACTCCCTCTAGATTAGAAGCATCAATAGCCAAACCTGCTGGTCTAGCCTTTATCATTGCTTGCTGAAGTTTTAAATATGACAAAATCATTTGGTCATCGAAAGGAGTCATAGCCTCTACTAAAGACTTGTTCTCCATGTCATAGATTCCAGGAGCGATAATGCTATATCTACTTTTGACTTCAGAACAATAAGCTCCCTTACTGTCCTTCTTTCTACTCATATTCTCCTGTAAACCATACTTGTATACGTAGTTAGTTCCGATAACCCATAAACCTTCGTAGAATACTTCTACTTTCTTTCTAACTACTTCTCTTTTCTTTTTGCTATATTTCTTAGGCTCGTAACCTGACTTCTTTCTGTTTAAGAAATAATTGTTCTTGTTGATATACTTCTTCTCATAAGTCAGCTCATAATTGCTAGACCTAAACTCGAAGTTAACAACCTCTATGTAAAAATCATCTGAACGATATCTTCCATAGTAAGGAGAGTTATAATATCTTCCGTTCTCCTGTTTTAGTCCTTGGTTAGAAATATTCTGCTTTCCGATTTTTTTAGATATATCTAAATATTGCTCGTAAGTCATTTCCTCTCCCACCAAGTCTACTAAGTCATGGAAGTTCATCTTTTCAATCTCTCCGACATACTCTATGTTTCTAAAGTAAGGATCATTAGAATACGGTAAGATTAAATTAGCAGGATCTACATAAGCAATCTTTATATCGTTGTTCTCGTCAAAATACTCTCTGACAGCAGCGATTTTAATTACTATTAAATCTCTGATTATTCTCTCTTTTATCTCTTGGTCGAAGTTGTTGGCATTCATAACAAACTCTATACAAGTTTCCATAGCAATCTCTACAGCTTGCTTAAGAGTTGTTTCTATCAATACATCTGCCTCCTCTAAATCTTTTGGTACAGGAACAGAGTTATCAGTGATAGGAATACCAGTTTGCATTTCCATTTTTTTAGAGAACTCTGCCATTAACATATTAGCATATATCTTGTTCTTCTCCTCTTCTAATTTTTTCATAGAAGATTCATCCATAGCATTTGCCTGAACCTTAAACTCTTGGTTAATCATTTCACCAACAACAAGGTTTACAAATTTTGGAATTACAGAAACAGATTGCCAATCTAAGTTTAAGTATGAAGTGTCTCCATTTAAGTCTAATAAGTCTTTAAACTTATCTATACTCTGAAGACCTTCTGCTGCTTTCCTATTCTCAACATACCTAGAAATACGATTATAAACAGAATACTCTGAACTTCTATACCTACCGTATATAGCTTTTGCGTATTGTAATCCGTATGATTTTTTAGCCTTCTCCTCTGGAGATAAAGACTTATCTGGGAAACTAGGAATCTTAGAATTAGCCATTCTCTATACAAAAAAAATTTTATACCAAGTTAATCAATTTTTTTTACTACCTATATTCGCCTACCTCTCTTATAGGATTTTACAAATCTACCAACATTCAAAGAATCTTTTTCAACAGCCCTTGAACGCCTTCTACCACTAGAGTCTTTGGCAAATAAACACAAAGCAGCACCAACAAATTCATCATAGTCAGTCCACTTCTGAGGATTGAACTTCACCCAACATTTTAACAAATCATTAAAATACACTTTACCATGACTTCCATCCTCAAAATTATATCCGGTGTTCTCATGAATGTACGCTTCAGAAATCTCTATAGCCCTCTGACGAACAGCCTCACCCGACATAGGAATACCCTTCTCTCTTTGTTTTGACCTACTATGCTGAGTGTGAGAAGAATCAGGTCTACTCATCAAATAACCAGAGTAACCTTGAGCCTCAAACCAATTTATCAACCCTATCTTGTTGTTCTCACAAAGCAACTCACAACCATAAAAAATACTTTGCTTTAACATATCCTCATAGAACATATCTGGAGTGGCAGGTCTATTAACATACTCACAAACAAAAGTATCACTATGATCTTGGTCGAAAGGGTCTAGCTTTCTAAATACATAACTAGCACCATTAGACTTCTTATTATCAGTAGTAACCTTATGATCGAAGGGGTCACACCCTGAAACAAAATGGTGCATATTACCAGGTTTCTTACCTCTAGGTGTCATAATGGTTTTATTCCTAGACTCTACAGGAGGCATATATAATACCTTCCACCTTCCTGACTCTGTTGGTTGGAATCCTACTTCATTATTGTCTCTATCTACCCACACGAAGTTTCCTGTTATTATTTTATTATTAAGTGTGCCATTATAAGATATCTGATCATTCAATTTTATAATATCAAAAGGACTCAACTTACCCTCCTCAATAAAGGCTTCATCTATTGTCAATGGATACTTACGCTTCTCACCTGCTAACTTACTTCCAGTCATCCCCTTTCTACGCCTAGCGATATAGCTAGCACTACCCATATCTATCTTCTTACCGTCAATACCTAAAATAGGTTTTACAGGATCTTCTACAACGCTATAACCATAACTGTCTATAAATCCCTCAAGACCCAAGGTAGCAGGCTTAAACCATCTCAAAAGACCGGAGACAGTAAACTCCCGACCCTCCTTCATAGCATGAAGCAAATCAGAATCATCCCACATATCTTTCGCAGCAGCTCCTCCCTTGTCTTCCATCTCCTCAGCAGTGGTAGTATGTAAACTCTTTCCTACAATATTCCTACCCTGAACAAGACACTCCTTAACAATCTGCCACCTCTCGTTGACATTTACCTCCGTAGTTTTTCCGTACTCATCATCATAATAGTACCTCAACTTAGAACCATCATACGCCTCAGCTACAGAAGGCTTATAGTCTATAGCAGAGTTCAAAACATTCTTATAAACCTTTCGACCTCCCTTAGTACTTCTTTTAGCTGGTTCTTCAAACTTTAAACTTTGGCTAGGGTTACTATCCCCAGAATCCACAGGCTTCAAGTAATCAGGAAGCTTCTGCCAAGACCTTACTAACTTTCGAAATATCATCTTAGCATCAGAACTTGTCTTAGATTGTATACCACCAAAAGAATCATAATTCAAAGTGATGTTGTTATACAATATAGCAGTAGCCTTACCCGTCTTTCCATCCCTACGATTAGTAACCTGCATCCACCCTAGACAAGAATCCAACAAGGCACAATGTCTTTCGATGTAAAAGAAAGTAGCATCAGAATCTTTCCAATAAGGAATAATACCATCAATCCTCCAAAATGCGAGATAAAAGAAATGGTCTCCAGTTAGATACTCAATGTTACCACGATTATAAAACCAATAACCATTTACCCTGCAATCTGTAACTTGATTCAAATAAGCTATCTGATCATCAAGCTCCAACTCATCATATTCAGCTTGAGTTAAAATCCAATCTGGAATCCTCCATCTTTGGTCTTTGATAGCTTTATCCCAATTATCTATTCTATAGTAAGCAGGAGGTTTAGGAAGTGTGAAAGAAAACTCTACAAAGCCATTTAGCTTTATTTCTCTTTTCCTTTGAAATTTTTCAGGCTTCATAGCCCTTGGAGATAATTTACCCATCTTTACGTTCTCTCATTACAGCTTCATAAGCACTACCTGCTTGTTGTTTACCCTTTTCCTCTGGAAGCTCACCAATCTCCGCATAGTACTTGTCAAGTAAACTCTGTAACGATTCTAGCTTCTCCCCAAACTTTAGACCCCTCTCTAAAGCCTTGTCTTCTTTGTCTGACAACTCCTCAGCAGATACCACCTTGTAATCAGACAATAACTTATTTCCCTGTTTGATAAAGTTCCTCAATGCAAGATAAGAATCCACCTTCGTAGATCCTAACTCAAACTCTTGTAATTTTGTCTGCAAGCTCTTAACATACTTTCGAACTTTAACATCCTTAATGTCTTCTAATTTCATTATAATTTTAGTTTACACCAATATAATAAAAAAAACACTCCTTGCGAACAAACACAAGGAGTGACAAACAATCATGAGAGAAAATTACAAAAGGTCTCTTTATAACTTAGCCGCTACTGAGGCTCTTGATTCTGTTGCTGAAATGATGTCATTGTAAGCACCAAAGTCACTTGCGTACTGAATACGACAAGTACTAGCTCCTGTTTCTGTTACTAACATAACTTTTTCTTTGTTAATGTTAACATCTCCATCTGCTGTAGAAACAGTGATAATAACGTTTAAAGCTGTTATTACGTTTGCTACTGTGTCATTTACTTCTAATACAATTGGATTTTCACCTGCCGTTGGGATTGTTACCTCTACTGCTGTGTCTACTCCTCCTACGAAAGTCACTTGGCTGTCTACCACAGTTGCAGTGCTTCCGTCTACTAATGTTAAATTTACTGCTGCCATTTTTTATATGTGTTTAAGTTTAAAATTTACAAATACTCGCTAGGAACAGATCTCTTTATCTCTAGACTTGCGTTCTCATAACTTACGTGTTTAAACTCTTCGCCAGAATCTGTAGACATATAAACATCCCATCTACTCTGACCATTGAAATAATACGAAGTATCATCATGCAAAATCCTAGAACAAGTAAAGTATTTACCGTTTAGTTTATATTTCTTTCCCACTTGCCAAACAAATCCTGGAGTACTCCCCAAGCTTTTGTTTAGAACAGTAATCTGAAATACATCTATAACTACTTCTCTGTCCATATTGTAAATATAAAACTTTTATTTTAAGCGTAATTCCAAGAACTCAGATAAGGTTTTCACTTTGAAAGACAGCTGTCTACGACTTCTAGTTTTCTCAGTATAGAAAAACTCATCTGGACAAAAAACCTTCTTAAACAACTCAGGAACTTTCACAAGGTTAATATACACACCCTGAGTAGCAAATAACCAATTCATCTTTACTTGAGAATAACTGGTGCTATTATTCTGATTATGGTCTGCCTTTACCTCCACATAAGTCATGAACTTATCTCCTACATGATACATAGGCTTCACATTATGAGTAATCTTCTTGGGGGAGACAACATCACAATAAAAAATATCCAAAGCCTCTGGCATCCACTCAACCTTAAAATCTGGGGTATAGACAGTCCTACGAACTAAAGTCTCTGTCTTGATGTTTGTCTTGGTCTTCTTGACCTCCTCGTACATCTTGTCATATCCACTATACAATTCAAAAGTCTCACTCTCATACCATGCGTTACTCACATACCCAGCGTTACACAATTCATTCAGCCAACACAAATAAAGAAACTCTTCATCTGATCTTAAATCTTCTAAAAATATTTCAGGGAAATTCTTATTGAGCTGCTTGACTACACTCGGTACAATTTTTCTCTTCATGATATGTTCTGTAACACTGATTGCATAATTTTAAACCCTTATTAAAACAATACTCCTCTAATCTCTTCAAATAAGGATATGATATCTTAGGATCATTATTCAACACTCTATGCCTATGCTCCTCTAAAAACTTCTCCTGGTCTATTATTTTCCCTAACAAGTTATTACTTTTTAATTGTTGAACAAAATTATTTATCACTAACTATCTAAATCAAACTCCGAATCTAATCCCCTAAATAATATCTCCTCCCAGATATAATCCACAACAGGCATTGTATAATTTCTCTTTAAATGTGACTTATATATTCTTACCAAATGTGCGCTGTTCATATCTTCTAAATAAAAGATACCCCCCTTTCTGGTTTTCCAAACAACACGATCTCCATTATCATTCAAATGTCTTATAGTATTCTTCTCTGACATGATCTAAATATTTTGTTAACTTAATTTGCTCTTTCCTAATTTCTTTTAACCTAGAATTTATTCCATTAAAAATATTCATCCTGTGGTTGAAATCCTCAAGATCCGATTCATTAGCAACACCTATACAAAACAAATCACCCTCACTCAAATGTATTTCACCACCCAATCCCTTAAACACATAAGGATAATCATTATCCAAATCTTTCTCCACATACTTAAAGCAACCTAACACCCCCTCGGAGAAGTCTTGAACACGATAAACAGAATGCCGAACTCTCTCTACATAAGTATCACACACAACCTTGTAAAGACTTCCAGGTATTAAATCTACTTTCGATTGGTACTTGTACTCCATCTTCAGAGCTGTGTAATCTTTTGGCACGAAGGGATTGTCCTTTCTATACTTTTTCACTTTCTTCAAAACCTCACCCCTAACTTTCTTCTCAACTGGAGGCATAGCCAACTTAAACAACTCTATAAAAATATTACTCATACTAACACACTTGGTACACAGATACAATACACTAAAATAATTTACAATATAACCTACTTTGACAAAAATCTTGTCAATGAGTAAAACAAACTTTACCCTGATCTTTTCAAATTTAATTTTAAATATTCTTGGTAGAAACAATTGCTTTTATTTTTTTTCACAAAACTATATAAAACAACTTTCTCACTTTTGAATAAATTTTAAATAAAACTGATAATCTTCTTCACTCCAATAATGATAACTAAAAATGTGTGACCTAAAGCCTTCCCTCAATAAACCTAGATCAGTATAATAATCCCCTTGGTCATCAACCACACCTATGTTCACAATCTCTCTAGGATACTCCCTCAACTGCTGGACTAAATACTTCTTTTCACTGATAACCATAATAACCAAACTCTATAGAATATATAAAAAATTAAAAACCCCATTTCTGAAGAAATTATTATATTTAAGCACATGGAAAATCATCTGTGTAACTACGAAATCTTTAAAGACAATAACAACGGGTATCTAGAAGAATATGACTGTCTAGACCTTGAACTAGGACACGTACCAGGGTACAGCGAAGAACACGAAAGTGCCTTGCTCCCAAACAACGAGGAACAGAAGATTAATTAAATCTCTTCACCTCCTCCTGAGTCCAGTACCAAGACATCTTTGCCTGTGCTATTCCAATCAATAGCTTCCACAGGATACTACCCTTCACCCTACAAACTTCTGAAGTCTTTCCCCCAACAACAACAAACGACCTAACATACTGAAACCAAAACCACTTAAACGGAATAGGAATGTAATGCCTGAATCTCCAAATCTTAACAAGCCTATTACAATCCTGAAATCTCTTTACACCCATTGCTGCACACTTATCTTAATGTCCTCATAATCCTCCATTACATCTAACTCCAAATCTTCCGATAAAAACATATCATACAACTTGTCCTTAGCTTCTTCTACAGTATCAACCTCCAAATCGAAGGTTTTTACCAGTCTTACCTCTATCTTTGTTTTCATATCTAAATATACTCAATGTTACACATTTACTAATAGTCAACCCTCTTACCCCTCTTAGTATGACTAAACACATCATCAACCACAATATCAAACCTAAACCCTATAACATCAAAAGCCTTAACCAACTCATACATCTTAAAACTAGAAATACAAACCTCCTTGGCATAATAAGTCCTGTAACCCAACCCTAACTCCTTAGCCACATACTTCCTGCTAATACCCCTCAACTTCCTCAGCTTTACAAATTTATCCAACCAATCAATATACAAAGGATCATACTTTAATCTCCTTTCCTCATAAGTCTTATATGCCATTTTACATAGTTTTTATCGTCTAAACCCGAAGATTGAGTTACTGGTTTGCACAACCAAGACGTAATTCAATATCCAAGATAACAACATTAACCCGAAAAAACAAACACCACTTATTCACCAATCCACAGCTTTAGGTAAACCGTAATACGTTACGGTTAAGTAAAATGTTGCAGTATTAGCCCATATAAGACATTCAAAATTTTTTTTGAGGTAACCATACCACAGACGGGGGTAACGCTTCTTAAAAGTGTTCTGTGGGTTTGAGGGGATGGGGTTATGGGGGGTGAGCCGGGGATCGTAGTCGCCAGGGGAATCGCAAAATCTCCAGGGGGGTGGGTGTGTTATCAGCTTTGAAGATCGTTTGTTATAACAAATTTTGTTTTAACGTGTTTTGTTTGTCCTTTGTTTATCAATTACTTACGTTAACCCTAACGAACGTTAGAGGGAACTGTTAACCCTTCGCACCTTCGCGGGGAAAGTCCAAAGTAAAGGACTAGCAAGTTTTTATTTCTGTTTTGTACGTGTTTAAATTGCTTGCATAACCACCACACACACCACACCAACAAACACAAAAAAAGATCTTTTTACCGTTTATAGATTATTTTTTACATTTCGTCAGTACATTAATGCAATTTATCGGTTTTTGTATTTTTTTAACCTTCTTTGTCCGTACATTTGTAAAAAGGGTTTTGGTATTGTTGCCCATTGAACAGTCCACGCTAATTATTATAAAGATGAAAAAAGTAACTTTTTACCAGGAGGAAAACGAATTAAGCTACGAACTTTTAAAAGGTGGTAGTGTTGAAACATTAATTGGAAATTTCTACGAAGTTGTTTCTGACTTTAAAGACGCAAACGCGAAACTATTTAATTTCTCAAGTCCAATTTTATTAAGAGTCGAAAACGTCAACGAAGACAACGAAACAGAGTTAATAATGAACACGGGACTAGCATTAAAACAGTTGCAACACAAATGCAAGTTGCAATGGACTAAAAAAGGAAGAACCAGGTTTAAAAATAACGTTGCTATTTGTATTAGAGCCACACAAAGAAAAATTAAAACCTTTACTAAAAAAGAGTTCGAAGAACTGAACAATAAACTAGGATAATTTGTAAGGTTTGCGCGTACCTTTTAAAAACGCGTCCCCATACTTATATAGTTACCTTGCCGTGGTGTATGGGCTTTTAAACTAAAAACTATATTTAGTTCATTGTAAAACGTTTCGCTTATAGCGGTATAATTAGACCTTAATTGGTTAGTGTTAAATTGACGTGTTAACACTGTGGAACGGTTTTGAACTTTCTTTGACATCTTGATATTGAAATGTGCGACCTTGAATAAGTATTCATAATAATAACCAATTGTATGAAGACATATTTTTGCACATATCAAAACCACCTTAACAGCCGTTTTTTCGGTAATACCTTTGATAATTGGGTGACAAAGGGCGCGAGATACCGCGCGAATAGTGTTAATTGGTATTCAGTTAACCAAAGTTGAAAAAAAACAGTTGGGCGCAATCCCAAAGTATAGATAAATAAATTCTTAGATGTATGCTATATATTCTTATATAGTGTAAAGAGGTATACTAAATGTGCGACCTCGAATAATTGATAGTTAGCAATTATCTAAAATTGCAGCCGTATTGTTATTAGCAAAGCTTGCAAGCGGTGATAAATAAAAAAGCTTTGTTTTTATCCTCCCCATTGGTATGGTTTAATATAGTTCGATTCTATATGGAGGATCTATTAATAAATGTGCGACGTTGCACGAACTAAATCTAATCTAAAATGAAAAAAGTAAACATATTTATGCACACAGGCATAACAAAAAAAGAAAAG
>Ga0208767_1001121_pt1 | contig 21413 bp, 25 predicted proteins | sample VirMetDEL_Mar_21_FD_184514 | JGI IMG/M metagenome (GOLD analysis project Ga0208767, IMG submission 184514) | Aqueous microbial communities from the Delaware River and Bay under freshwater to marine salinity gradient to study organic matter... | ecosystem: Environmental > Aquatic > Marine >... | reverse complement strand
TCGACACCTCCGGCAACGTAGGGATTGGGACGAAAAACTCTGTGAAACAACGAGGGAAATAACATGTTAGCACTAAACGTAAACCTGACCGCCGAACAACGCCTGACCAAGGCGACCACGGCAATCATGAATCACCCCCAGCATGTAGCTCTGGCCGGGGTGCTGATGATCGGTACCAAAACCATACGCGATGACGTACCAACGGCAGCGACCAACGGGCGGGACGAGTACTACGGGCGGGCCTTTGTGGACTCCCTGACCGATGCCGAGCTGCGCTTTCTCATGCTCCACGAGTGTTACCACAAGCTGTTCAAGCACCTGACAACATGGAAACACCTTTACGACAAGGACGCACAGCTCGCCAACATGGCCTGTGATTACGTTATCAACGGCAAGATTCGGCGTCTGCATGATCAGGACAAGTTCGCCCTCATGAGTGGACCCCTGATCGACGGGTGCTATGACCCCAAGTACGACGACAAGTGGGACGCAGCCAAGGTGTTCCACGACCTGCAACAGCAGCAGGAGGAAGGTGGTGGCGGACAGGGGGGCAGCGGTGGTCAACCCCTGGACGAGCATGACTGGGAAGGTGCTGAAGAGTTATCAGCAGAGGAGAAGCAGGAGCTTGCCAAGCAGATCGACGAGGCGATCCGTCAGGGCGCGCTGGTGGCAGGCAAGATGGACGGCAACGTGGGACGGGACATCGAGGCCCTGCTACAGCCACAGGTCAACTGGCGTGACGCCCTCAGGGAGTTCGTGAGTACAACGTGTGCGGGCAATGACTTCGGGACTTGGGCCAAACCGAACCGTCGGTTCTTGGGTGCAGGGGTGTACATGCCATCGCCGATTTCGGAGAGCGTCGAAGAGCTGGTGGTAGCTATCGACACCTCCGGGTCCATCAGGCAGCAACAACTCACCCTGTTCCTGTCCGAGCTGACGGGTATCTGTGAGAGCGTCAAGCCAAGCCGGGTTCGCCTGCTCTACTGGGACAGTAGCGTGGCCGGGGACGAGTGCTACGAGGAACATAATATGCAGACACTGGCCCAATCCACCAAGCCGGTGGGTGGCGGCGGCACTGACGTTAACTGCGTGACGGCATACATGACCGAGCATGGCATCAAGCCTCAAGCTGTTGTGGTGCTGACTGACGGTGACCTGTACGCCGGGTGGGGTCAGTGGTCCTGCCCCGTGCTCTGGTGCATCTTGGACAACGAGCGCCGCAAGCCCGACACCGGCAAAGCTATCCACATTAAGAGCGAGGCACTGTGACATGGAGCTGAACATCACACGGCGCAATCAATGGCGCATGGCTACGGCGGTTGTTCCCAAGAAGTTCGTGCAGGAAATTATGCCCGTGTACGCCATGGATAATGTGGTGCAGTTAACGCGCATGGCGGAGCGATGGGAGGTGCATAAGGTGCCCTCGGGGTACGACACGAGCTGGGCCGTGCTAACTGCGGAAACAACTTATCAAGACGTGGAAGCTTTCAGAGATGAGGGTAAAAGGCATGGCCTAACTTATACCGCCATTGCTGACGCCGTGGCTTACATGCGGGTGTTAGTCGGGGACTTTGGCTTGAGCCGCCATATGCCTTGGGCGTGGAAAACTTTTGAGTACGCCTACTCGCCAGACTTTGAGGGGATAAAAACGTCCTACGCCACTGGTCCTTACGACCATTCACAAAGCATGTTTTTGTTTCTTGAGCATGTGTTCGCAACGAAGGTAATAGTAGACAGTATCTTGGACTGAAGTTTATCGAGACCTATAAAACCACGGAGAAACATCATGAGCTACGGACATAAACTTGTTAGTGCAGTACAGGATCGAGAGCTGAAGACTCCCGAGGATTGGAGTGTCATGGTCCACAACTTGGACGAGTTCGCCTTTGCGGTAAAGAAGGCAGCGCGGCTAGGTGATCTGCGCTTCGCTCAGTCAGGTAACTACGCGGTGAACGTGTACCGCCCCCACGACAAATACGTTTTGGGCACGTTGCACGTGCGACACGATGCGGTTCCTGCGGACCACCTGCGTATGCAATACGGCGTCTACAGCCGCACCATCGAGAACAAACGCTATGCGGAGTACAACGCCGAGCGTAACACCCGAAGCAGTTCGGATATGAAGAAGGCCGTCAAGCTGGCCGTGGCTAACCTGCGTCCCTACAAGCCCGTGGAGCTGGCACATCGGCATGGCTCTGAGCTTTGGGGCTTTGTGGAGAAACAGGCCGACGAGCTGCGGAGCAAGCAGACTGATCTGGCACGGGAAGTGACCGGGAGCTACAACCGCAACCTTGGCAGTAACGACTTTGAGGCAGAGCTTCGACACCTTGTCCGGTCAGGGCACAGCTTCATGAACCCCGAGCTGGGTAAAAACATCGCTGCGTATTTCCAGACCAAGGACCTGCACGAGCAGGCCAGCAACATGAAGCACGACATGGTGTACCTGCGAGTCTATGTGCATAACGATCAACAACTTGCAGACATTGCCACCGTGCCCCATGACCTAGCCAAGACGTTGCAATACAAGTACTCGTCCCAGTTCTACATGGACAGGTCCGAGCAAGTGGAGGGGGTGCCCATCGAGAAGCTAGGTGACAACTTGATTGGACGTGTAAGTGTCTTGTCCATGTTACAGCCTGAACAGGGCGAGCCCGGTGTAGGCTACAAGGCAAGCGACGACGAGTTCTTTGTCTACCCCGAGCCTGAGGTCGCCGGTGAGTGAGCCGGGGGTAGTGTTCCGAGTGAGCCTAGACCCTACCCTTGGACATGTGGACGTGATGACTGTTGGTCTGGTCGGTGTCGAAACTGAAGACCCCATGGAAGGGACCTATAAGTGCATAGGGGACCTGCCGATGTGGGTGCAGGAGAAGCTAGCCCTGCTTATGATGACGCCAGACAACAACGTCACCAAGGAGGCTACCGTGCCCATCGAGGGTGTCGGTCGTCGCATAGCTAGAAACATCTTTTGGATATACCCGTAGGAGTATAAGTAATGGCCCTGACCCCCGAGGCAAAGGTAAAGAAGGTTGTCACGGCGCAACTTAAGGAGCGAGGGGCCTATTACTTTTACCCCGTGACCGGCGGGTACGGTAAGAGTGGTGTACCTGACATTATCGGTTGCATAAACGGACTGTTCTTTGGTATTGAATGTAAAGCGGGGAAAAACAAGACGACGGCGCTACAAGACAAGAACATTGAAGATATTCTGAGGGCCGGGGGGTGCGCTCTAGTCGTCAACGAGCAGAACATGAACACCTTCTGGCATGACATCGAAGCAGCATTGGCTAAGCGGTGAGAGGCCATTAAATATCCGCCGCAGCAAGGGCATGGGCTCCGTGGTGTACGCACCCAATATTTCCCTCTCATGTGACCTTGCCGGAGAAGCACGAGACGCTAGTCCCCCGTCGCGCCATTGCGGGGGCACCCAAATTAGGAGGGGACGCCATGACGCTATCAGCACAGCAAGAGGGGCGGCTACAGCAGCTACGACGCTCCGTTGATAAGATGCAGGAGCAAGTGAGCAAGGGCCTCAGTCTGTATAACCACCGAGACTACCGGCTGGCGGTCGAGGCCTTGAGTGATTACGTCAACACGCTAAGACGACAGGGACATTTGATATGAACAACTACGGCAACATGGCCGGAAGCATTCGCAGGGTAGCTGAGTACCAGAAGGTGGACGTGCAACACGTCCCGGGCTACGGCGAGAACTGCTACCGCATCACCGTGCACGAGGGGCGCAAGCATGCCGGTGACGTGTTTGAGATTAGGACCGACGCACACTTCAACCACGCCCTCAATGTGCTGCTGAACCGAGCGATCTACAATGAATAGGATCGAGTGGGAGGAGCAGGACGAGGACGAGGACGGCGCTATCTCTTTCTCTTTAATTGTTATCACTGATGATAACGTGTTGAAGAACAGAATGCGTAGAATGCTGCGCAGTCTAGTGGAAAATGATAAAACTTTATCAACGGTGCCTATTGGCAAAAAGGATAAAGAAGAGTAAAACAATAGTGTGACGCACACGGGAGAACCCAGAGAGCAACCTCAGGGTGCTGTGCTTTACGCTGAATTGAGGAGAACGCCATGACTTTCGCAGACGAACTGCGCGCATACCTGTCCCGGGGAATGTCCCTTCAATATATCCGCTTCAACCGTACCCGCACCTGCGGTAAGCACGAGATCGAAGCTGCCGTCTATTACAAACGCTCCCATGGCTCACGCCCGGATCACCTGCAATCTTTATGGGGGGAGCGCCACTACTACCTGCGTGTAGGCGGTTGAGTCGTGAGCTTTGAAGCAGAACTGCATCGCTACCTAGCCCTCGGCATGGACCTACAGCACCGACGCCTTGAGTGGATTCGCCGACTGAAAGATGGCTCGCCGTATCAGAACCAGTACGAAGAACGAGTTAAGTGGAAGCAGGAGGTGGTCTCAAGGGCGGACGGCTACCTTCCGCTACCCGCAACGTGGGACATTTTGCCGGTATACCTTTGATGCGCAGAAAAATGTGCGAATCACCGCAAATTGTGCGCAGGAAAATGCAACTTGTAAGGGTTACTTAAAGGTTCATTAGCCCCGTTAAGGGGTCTTGATGGACACAAGAGGAGAAGATCAATGAGCTGGAAGATTCGCCGCGACGACGGGCGCTACTACGTCGATGCCTACACGATGCCCGGCGCGCAAAAAGCCCTCCGATTGGCCGCTGCGGCGCCGGAGCTGCTGGAGGCGCTGGAGCAGATCGCAAACAGGGGTGTGCCGGTCCAGCAAGAAGAGCACCGCATTGCCCGCGCCGCAATCGCAAAAGCAAAGGGAGAATGGTAGTGCTAACAGTGTATCTTGAGATCGGTGCAGCTATCTGTGCCGCTATCACCGTGGCGCTAGTCGTTTACTTCGACGAGAAGGCAAAGCAGGAAGAAGCCGAACGTGTAGCAAGGGGGAAAAGAAATGAGCCCCGCTGAAATCGCTCGCACCATACAAACACATTTAGCCATGACGGACCCGGAGAACGCGCCGAAGCGCAGCCAGCTAGACCGAGACCGTCCGGGCTATGACCAGCTCACCTTGGCCGAACGGCATTACTACTGGCCCCGGTCTATGTACATCACACCGCAAGACGTTTTGGAGATGAGGAGCCATGAGCCAAGCAGCAAACATGCTGAGGGAAATAATTCGTTTACAGGAAGCTTTTCTATATGCACTGGAGGACATGTTAGATGAGATCGAGGGGGACGTTGAGGATGAAGAATACGATGACGAGGAAGGAGAGGATGCTGAACCCAAAGGAATCGCCTTGCTACAAGGAAGGTAGGGCGTCCTTCTTTATGAAAGACGAAGAGCACAACAACCCCTATGGAATGGGCGAGCTTCGCTCCCGCATGGAGTGGCTTGCTGGCTGGTACGACGCCAAGGTCGAGACGCAAGGCTTTGACGACGTTAAATCTAAACTGCGTCAGATGGAGAAAGAAGAAAATGAAAACTAAAACCGCAATGCGCCAGAAGATCGAGGCCTACGTTGCAAGTCACCCGAACGCTAAGGCTGCCGAGGTCGCAAAGGCCGTGGGCTGCAAGCCGAGCTATGTGTATGTGGTACGCGCTGCTAGCAAAAAGAAGCCTGCCCCTGTTCCTGTAGCAGAGCCGGAGCTGAAGAAAGCAAATGAGCTTCAGGTCGGCGGCGAGCACTACCGCAGCATGGCGGTGCAACCTTGGGACGCGCTCTCTGCGTGGCTTACGCCGGAAGAGTTCCGGGGCTACCAGAAAGGTGTTGCCATCGCCTACCTTGCCCGGGAGCGGAAGAAGGGCGGTACTCAGGACATCGAGAAGGCCATGCACCACCTGATGAAGCTGGTCGAGGCTGACACTACGGAGGCTCGTGCCTGATGGATTTAATCACGGTGGATTTTGAGACGTTCTATGATAAGGACTTCTCATTAAGTAAGCTGACCACCGAGGAATATATCCGTGACCCTCAGTTCGAAGTTATCGGGCTGGGGGTCAAGGTCAACGATGGTGAAACGGAGTGGGCCAGTGGAACGCCTGAGCAGATTGAAAGATACCTTAGGAAGTTTAACTGGGGAGAGTCTGCTGTACTGGCTCACAACACTATGTTTGACGGGGCTATATTATCTTGGTGTTATGGTGTTCGCCCTCGCCTGTGGCTTGACACTCTTTGCATGGGCCGTGCTCTACACGGTGTGGAAGTGGGCGGAAGCCTCAAGGCATTGGCCGAACGATACGGGCTCGGAGAAAAGGGAACGGAAGTCCTCAACGCCAAGGGCAAGCGGCGTAACAATTTTACCCCCGAAGAGCTAGACCGCTACGGGGACTACTGCGTCAATGACGTGGACCTCACCCACAATCTTTTTCGTGCCATGCGCACCGACTTCCTCCTCCGCACCGGGAGCGACTTCCCCAAGCAGGAGCTGCGCCTTATCGACCTGACCCTACGCATGTTCATCGAGCCCAAACTCGACTTGGACCTAAACCTTCTGGAGCAACATCTTTACGAGGTGAAGCAGCGGAAGGAAGAGCTGTTGGAAAACGTCGGCGTCGATAAAAAAGAGCTGATGTCCAACCCGAAGTTCGCTGACCTGCTGCGTGATCTCGGCGTCGAACCCCCTATGAAGATCAGCCCCACCACGGGCAAGCAGACCTACGCCTTCGCCAAGTCAGATGAAGAGTTCAAGGCGCTGCAGGAACACGAAGATGATCGCGTTCAAGCTCTTGTGACGGCGCGTTTGGGTACAAAAAGTACCCTTGAGGAGACTCGGACTCAGCGGTTCATCGACATCGCTAAGCGGGGCCTGCTGCCTGTGCCGGTGCGGTACTACGCTGCTCATACGGGGCGCTGGGGTGGGGACGACAAGATCAACATGCAGAACCTACCGTCCCGTGGACCTAATGCTAAGAAGTTGAAGAGCAGCATCATAGCACCCCCGGGGCATGTATTGATCGACGCTGATTCCTCGCAGATTGAAGCCCGGGTGCTGGCGTGGCTGGCCGAGCAAAAGGGCCTTGTGCAAGCGTTCTTCAACAAGGACGACGTATACAAGGAGATGGCCTCCCGCATCTACGCTAAGGAAGTTGACGAGATCGACAAGGACGAGCGTTTCGTGGGTAAGACCACGATTCTCGGTGCGGGCTACGGCATGGGGGCGGTGCGGTTCCAGGCCCAGCTAAAGACCTTTGGCTATGACCTGACTCAGGACGAGTGTCGCCGGATCATCGACGTGTATCGCGGGACGAATTGGCGCATCAGTCAGTTTTGGCGCGAGGCGCAGACTGCCATAGAGGGGCTAGCCCGGGGCGAATCCTTTAAGTTTGGGGTCGATGGGCTACTGCACGTTTATGGCAACGAGTCTGCCATACGCCTACCCTCCGGGCTGTTCATGCGCTACGACGATCTGAAATACACCACGGACCCGAAAACCGGGGAGACCGGGTACACTTACAAGACCCGACGAGGCCGAACCCGTCTATATGGTGGAAAACTGACGGAAAACGTTTGTCAGGCGGTTGCACGGTGTATTATCGGGGAACAGATGCTACGCATTTCTAAGCGGTACCGCGTAGTCCTGACAGTGCATGACTCCATTGTCTGCTGCGTCCCTGAAGAAGAGGTGCAGGAGGCACAAGCGTTTGTCGAGGCCTGCATGAGGTGGGTGCCTGACTGGGCCAATGGCCTACCCATCGACTGCGAGTCCGGCATAGGAAGAAGTTACGGGGAGTGTGAATGAGCGTAGCGCCGTGGTCGTTCAGCAAGATCAAAGCCTTTGAGAAGTGCCCGAAGCAGTTCTACCACCTGAAGGTGGCGAAGGACTACAAGGAGCCGGAGACGGAGGCCATGCTGTATGGCACGGACTTTCACGAAGCCTGTGAGCTGTACATCCGTGATGGTAAGGACTTGCCAGGACGCTTTGAGTTCGTGCGCCCCATGCTGGAAGCGATCAAGGCTAAGCCCGGTGAGAAGCTGTGCGAGTATGAGCTGGGCTTGACCGAAGACCTTGAGCCCTGCGGCTTCAAGGACGAGAACGTCTGGTTCCGGGGCATCGCTGACCTTATCGTGTTGGACGGAGACACGGCTTGGGTGATCGACTACAAGACCGGGCGCAATACGCGCTATGCAGATACCGGGCAGCTTGAGTTGATGGCCCTCGCCGTGTTCAAGCATTTCCCTGATGTTGAGAAGGTGCGCGGCGGGCTGCTGTTCGCCATCGCCAAGAAGATGATTAAGGGCAGCTACGACCGGGAGAAAGAACCGGAGCTGTGGGCCAAGTGGCTCGGGGACTTCAAACGCATGGAGAAGGCCTTTGAGCTAGACGTGTGGAATGCCAATCCAAGCGGGCTATGCCGTCGTCATTGCGTGGTGCTGGAGTGCCCGCACAACGGAGGAAAGTGATATGCCTTACGTCAACAAACCAAGGCCATACAAAAAAGAGTACCAACAACAGAAGGCCCGGGGGGAGCTACCAGCCCGCAGAGAGCGGGAACGTGCCAGAGACGCGCTGGACAAGAAGGGCGTCAACCGCAAGGGCAAAGACGTTAGCCACAACAAAGCCCTGAGCAAGGGTGGGAGCAACAAAGACGGCTACAGGCTGGAGAGCCCCAGCAAGAACCGCAGCCGTAACTACAAGAAAAAAGGGCCACAGAAGAAGTGATTTATGGAGATCATCAAGAACGCGGCGGTGCTGCTGAACCTGCGGCACCCCAAGAAAGTCACGACCGTAATCCCCAAGAGTAAGCAGCTAGACGACAACAAGGTGGTGGTGAAGTGGGACATCGACGCAGCTCATGTCCTCAAGAACCTGAACATACGGGTGCCATCACCGATACAAGGCCAGTACGACTGGCCCGGGAAGCACAAGCCCTTCGATCACCAGAAGAGCACTGCTGCGTTCCTGACCATGCACAAGCGGGCGTTCTGCTTCAACGAGCAGGGCACCGGCAAAACCGCGTCTGCCATCTGGGCAGCGGACTTCCTCATGAAGCAGGGGAAGATCAAGCGCGCCCTCGTGGTGTGTCCCCTATCTATTATGGACTCGGCGTGGCGCTCGGACCTGTTTGAGTTCGCCATGCACCGTAAGGTGGACATCGCCTACGGAGCCAAGGACAAGCGGCGGCAGATCATCGAGGGCGATGCGGACTTCGTGATAATCAATTACGACGGCGTGGAGATCGTTGCCGATGCCGTCGCCAACGGTGGGTTTGACCTAATCATTATCGACGAGGCGACCCACTACAAGAACCCGCAGACCAAACGCTGGAAGACCATGCAGGCGCTGATCCAGCCGCAGACGTGGCTATGGATGATGACCGGGACCCCTGCCGCCCAGTCTCCGCTAGATGCCTACGGGCTGGCGAAGATGATTAACCCCAACGCCGTGCCCCGGTTCTTTGGCACCTTCCGCCAGCAAGTTATGCACCAGATCACCCGGTTCAAATGGGTGCCGAAGGAAGATGCTACGGAGACGGTGTACAACGCCCTGCAGCCCGCCATTCGCTTCACCAAGGAGCAATGCCTAGACCTGCCGGAGATGACTTACGTTAAGCGCGAGGTGCCCCTCACGGCGCAGCAAAAGAAGTATTACGCAGCCCTCCAGAGCCAGATGCTCGTACACGCAGACGGGGAGGAGATCACCGCTGCCAACGCCGCGATCATGATGAACAAGCTCATGCAGATCAGTTGCGGCGCCGTGTACTCCGACGACCACGAGACCATCGAGTTCGACATCAAGAACCGCTACAACGTATTGAAAGAGGTCATCGACGAGTCCAGTCAGAAAGTCCTTATCTTCGTACCCTTCAGGCACACGATTCAGCTTCTGGTAGATCGGCTCAACAAGGACGGAGTTACCGCCGAGTTCATTTCCGGCGATGTGTCAGCGGGCAAGCGCACGGAGATTTTCAAACGATTCCAAGAGCAGGTGCACCCCCGGGTGCTTGTCATTCAGCCGCAAGCTGCGGCCCACGGGGTGACGTTGACGGCGGCCAACACCGTCGTGTGGTGGGGACCCACCAGTTCCCTAGAGACCTATGCCCAGGCCAATGCCAGAGTGCACCGCTCAGGACAGAAGCACAAATGTACGGTCGTGCAGCTACAAGGCTCTTCTGTGGAAAAACACGTTTATAAGATGTTAGATAGCCGAATAAACGTTCACACTAAAATTATCGACTTGTACAAGGAATTACTTGACTAGCGTGAGTTTTGTGGTTAAAGTGGGCTTTCCTTGAGAGGAGACGTTCCAATGGCAACCACCATACCGCTAGAGAAGCTGACCAAAGCGTACATCAAGTTACGCGAACAGCGGTCGAAGCTGGCCGCTGAGTTCAAAGCTCAAGACGGAGAGCTGCTTGAGAAGCAGGACATGATTAAGAAAGCCCTGCTGGAGCACTGCAAGGAGCACAACGTCGAGAGCGTGAAGACTTCTGAGGGTGTCTTCTATCGGCAGATCAAGCGCCGTTATTGGACCAGCGATTGGGAGTCCATGTATCAGTTCATCATGGAGAACAATCTGCCTGAGTTCTTTGACAAGCGTTTGAACCAGTCGAACGTGAAGCAGTTCTTGGAAGAGAACCCCGAGATGGTCCCACCGGGCCTTAACGTGGAGTCGGAATACACCGTCTCCGTCCGCAAAAAATAAAGGGCTAATCATGAGTTCTGGATACGTTACGAAGAAAGAGCTTGCCGAGCATTTTCTGGTCGCTCCCACCACCGTCGAAGGATGGATAAAGAAGGGGCTATTCCCCCCGGGCACGTTCATCAAAGTGGGGCGCACCTATCGGTTCAAGTTGCAGGAAGTCGAAGCACACTTCCAAAGCGAAGCGCTGAAGCTGGCCGAACCCGATCCGGAGGAAGGCGCCCCTGTACAGCTAGAGCTACCTTTAGAACTGCCGGAAGCCCGAGCTGAAGATACGGTTGAAGCAGAGGATGAGTTTGCTATCCCTGACTTTGACTCTGATGAAGACGTTTGAGGAGAACGTAAATGAGTGAGTTAGATATGTTCAAGGGCAACTCGCTGGTCAGCAGCGACTTGTTCAAATCCCTGCAAAATCTGAACGACAACTTGGCAGGTGGCGCTGGGTCTGGGGCCACGAACCGCCGAATCAGTCTGCGTGGTGGCAAGTTCCGTCAGGTAGTAAACGGTGACGAGATGCGGGTCAGCAAGAACGACTCCATGGAGGTCATCATTATCGACGCGGCGAAGATCGCCCGTACCTACTACTCCGGGGAGTATGACCCCAAGGCCACCGCTGCACCGACGTGCTGGTCTGCGGACACCAACGCCCCAGCCGGAGAGGTACCGGAAGATCAGCGCCAAGCAGACCGCTGCATGGATTGCCCGCAGAACGTGAAGGGCTCCGGTGCTGGTCAGGGCCGTGCATGTCGTTTCTCTCAGCGACTCGCTGTGGTCTTTCCTCAGAAAATGGATGAGGTGTATCAGTTACAACTTCCTGCCACGTCGATCTTCGGCGATAGCAAGGACGGCAAGATGCCCATGCAGGCCTATGCCAAGTTCCTCCGGGCCAATAACACTCCGGCAGTAGCAGTTGTGACGGAGATGTCCTTCGATGAAAACAGCCCGGTGCCGAAGCTGTTCTTCAAGCCCGTACGGCCCCTCACCGAAGAGGAGCTGGAAAAAGCCCTTGAGATGCGAGAGCATCAAGACACGAAGAGGGCCGTGACGCTTACCGTCGCTCAGACCGATGGTGTCCAAAAGGTGACGGTGCAAGAGGCACCGAAGCCCGCTCCCAAGAAGCGTGTGAACGCCATTGAGGCCGAAGACGCTGACGAACCCGTAGAAGAGCCTAAGAAGGTAGCCAAGAAGAAAGACGCGGCGCCTCCGGCTGAAGAAGCAGAGCTGTCGGGTATCGTCGATTCGTTCTGGGACGACGAGTAGTCCCCCACACCACGGCTAGGCTAAGGCCGAAAAGGGTGCTGCAGCGCCCCTGCCGTGGTGTCTCTATCAATCAGGTGGGATATGGATACGAAACAGTTTTTGCAGTGTGTGCTCGGGGGAGAAGGCCAGTACTGCACCTTTGCTGTCCGCAAGGCAGACAAGGTTATGAAGCAGGATTTCCATTCTTCCATTGACGAGTTAGTAGCAAGAGCAGAAGAGTTAGACGAAGACGAGTTCGACGTGTTCTATGGGGTAGCCACTTTCGGCCCTGAGAAGACAAGGAAGGTAACGAACGTAATTCAGCTAGGCAGCTTGTTCCTCGACATCGACTGCGGGAAGGACAAGCCCTATGCAACGCAAGGTGAGGGGCTGGACGCCCTCAAGAAGTTCTGCAAGCAGCTAGACCTGCCCAAGCCACAGCTCGTCAACTCAGGGCGTGGCATCCATGCCTATTGGTTTCTGTCAGAGCCAGCAGGGCTAGACGAGTGGCGAGTCGTTGCGGAGAAGCTGAAGAAGGCCTGTGAGGCTAAGAAGCTAGAGGCAGACCCAGCGGTGACGGCTGACGCTGCCCGGGTGCTCCGGGTGCCCGGTACGCACAACTACAAGGGCGATCCCCAGCGGGTCTCTATTCTCGGCAGTGCCCTGACTGAGGCCGTGGACCTGCACAGCTTCGGGGACAAGCTCGCCATCTTCATGCCCTCTGCGCCGAAAGTAGAGATACAGGGGAGCAGCGCGCTCATGGACGCGCTGGCCGGGAACAAGGAGTCGTCCTTCCGGCAGATCATCAAGAAGACTGAGAAGGGCGAGGGCTGCGCGCAGATCGACTACATCATTAGGCATCAGGACGCCGTGAACGAGCCTCTGTGGCGCGCTGGGCTGTCCATAGCTAGGTTTACCGTGGAGGGTGAGAAAGCTGCTCACGCCATATCCAGCAAGCACCCGGGGTACGATCCTGACGAGACCATCGAGAAGTTCAACCGCATCAAGGGACCGTACCTTTGTGCGCGCTTCGACGAGTACAACCCCGGCGTCTGCCAAAGCTGCCCCAACTGGGGGAAGATCAAATCGCCGATTTCACTGGGTAACAGGGTTCGGGAGCCGGGAGAGAACACGCCGGTGACTGTGGTAGGTACCCCTGCCAACCAACGTGATGCTGAGATGCAGACCTACGTTATCCCCGCCTACCCGGCACCGTACTTCCGAGGCACCAACGGTGGTGTGTACAAGAAGATACAGGGAGATGGGGACGACGAGGACCAAGACGTAAAGCTAGTTCATCAGGACGATTTCTACATCGTGCGGCGCATACGGGACCCCGAGATGAAGGACTGCCTGCTGCTGCGCGCCCACTGCCACATGGATGGGGTACGGGACTTTGTAATCCCCCAGCGGATGCTGGTGACGCGGGACGAGTTCAGGAAGGTATTGGCCGACGAAGGCGTAACGATCCTTCGCAATGCAGACGAGGTGCTTAGCTATATGGACACTTGGGTACAAGAGCTTAGACGGACAACGAAGCAAGACCACGCCCGGCGGCAGTTCGGGTTCGTGGATGACGGCCATGGGTTTGTGATCGGGCCGAAGGAATACTACGCAGACAAGGTGGCGGACAACGCCCCCACTCCCAACACCGCAGGGTTTATGCACGTCTTCCAAGCCAAGGGGACGCTAGAGGGCTGGAAGGAGATGGCGAACTTCCTAAACCGCCCCGGGCAAGAGCTGTATCAGTACGTCATGTGCGCGTCCGCTGGGTCGATCTTCATGCACACTTCTCCGGTACACGTTCTGCTTACGCACATCTGGAGTAAGGGCTCGGGCCTCGGTAAGACCACGGCGATGTTTGCCGGCGCATCAATCTGGGGGCAGCCCAAGGGGCAGGTCATGCTCCGTGACGACACCCTCAACTCTAAAATGTACCGCAGCGAGCTGAACCAAAACCTACCCCTCTTCATAGACGAGCTTACCAACATGCCGGGTAAGCAGATGTCGGACTTGGTGTACCACTTCACCGGGGGCCGGCAGAAGAACCGCATGGAGACTCACAGTAACGCGCTACGCTATCAAGGCGACGAGTGGAAGCTGCTAGCCATTTCGACCGGCAACACGAGCATCCTTGAACGTATCGGCGCGGTGAAGAAGGACCCAGATGCAGAGGGGCAGCGGGTCCTAGAGGTGCGGGCGGAGCCGGTCTTCGACGAGACTACTGATAAGCCCATAACAGATCAGTTCGCCCGAGAGGTGTTTCAGCACTACGGCCACGTCGGGCCGCTCTTGGTTCGCTACTACCTACGCAACAAGGAAGAGGTCGATAAGCTCTGCATCGACGTGCAGGACCGGCTAGACAAGGCAGCGGGGCTCAAAGCGAAAAACCGTTTCTGGTCTGAGGGGGTGTCCCGGGTAATAGTCGGGGGCCTCGTGCTGAAGAAGATGGGCCTTGTTGACTACGATATTAAGAACTTGTTCCAGTGGTGTGTGAAGGTCATCAAACAAAACAAAGCCACCATGGAGTCGAACACCACAAGCTGCGAGTCCATTGCGGCGGAGTACATCCAACAGCAGTGGGCCAACACCCTACGCATCAAGAGCACGGAGGACCGGCGGGGCAAGGAGAACGGCAACGGTTTAGATCAGCTTGTGATGCCGGAGGCGACGCCCCGGGGGGCCTTTACGGTGCGCTACGAGACCGACAAGTGCCGATTCTACCTACTGGCTAGCGACTTCAAGAAGTGGTGCATAGAGCAGCAGATCAATTACAACCAGCTTTGCGAAGATATGACGAAGGACCTTAGTGCGGAGCGGGTCAAGATACGCATGGGTAAGGGCACCTCTACCGTAACGCCCCCGGTTACAGCCATCACCTTTGTCAGTGAACGCCTCGGGGGAGACCTAGAGGAGGGATCGGGTGAAGCCGCGCCCGCTGAGGAAGGGTAATGTCTGCCCGGACGGAGTGCAGATGTCGGTGGACTGGGGTAGCTTCGTGATCGGCAGCTCGGTGTTTGTCCCCTGCATCGACACGGAACGTTGCAAAGAGCAAGTACTTCAAATTGCTAAGGAAAATAAGTTTGAGATAGAGACACGCCGGCGCATTGAAGACGGCAAATGGGGGCTTCGCATCTGGCGGACCCTATGATACTTTAGGAAGTGCAGCCTTCTCCCGGCTGTTGTTCTCCTCTCTAGCCCCCGCTTCGGCGGGGGTCTTTTTCCCCAAAAAGCGCTCTATGGACTCTACGCATCGCTCTGCGGTGAAGTCATAAGGTTTTATGCGTAGGGTTTTCGCAGTTATCTCGTGCATGGGCGTAAACAGCACCTGTTCGATGTCGAGAGCTACGAGGGCATACCAGTCAGCGTTGCGGCTATTTGTTGAAAAGTAGTAATTAGGGAGGTGGGCTCCGCGTCTGCGAGGTGCCGTGCAGGTCTTAACTTCTACGGTGACAAGACGATGGTCCGGCAACCTGCACCACAGGTCCATGCCGAATCTGTCTACATGGTGGCACTCGACGCCCTGCCTCTCTAGCACATAGGCTACGAAGAACTCACCCACCCGCCCAATTTTGCTCGTACGCGGTGACTGTTGCACTGATCCCCCCGATCAATGCGGCCCGTGCGGTTAGTCCCAGATAGATACGGCCCCTTCGTAGTCTTCCATGCTGTCCAGCAAGCGCTGCTGCAGCCGGGGGCTGTAGGTCACGCCGTAGTGCATCCGCTGCGTAGTGCGGATATGGCCCTTCAGAGAACGTACCAACGAGTCTGCCGTGATCGGGTAGTCAGGATTGCGAGCGTTGTACCGGCGGATGTCCTCCAAGATGTTCGCAGCTTCCTCACTGTCTCCATGGCGCAGGGCAATGTAGTACTTCTTCTGCAGCTTAGAGCGCTTCTCCCCAACCTTGCGGTCGATACGCTTGGCGTTCTGATTGATTTCCATCTTCCGAATGTACTCGGCGGGGGCAAAGCCTAGCCCTTGCAAAAAGGCATGGCCGAAACCCACATCATCAATTACCGGGTCTCCACGCAGAGTCTCAGCACCTTCCGTGTAGTAGCGGATAGAGCGCAATACGTTCCGCATAGCGGCGGGGGCCATAGCCTCGATGCCGCGCTCGGTGTTCCCATCCAGTATCTGCTCGACGCCACGCTCAAAGTTGTTAGCAAGGCCAACGGCAGGGCCACCGAAGGTCATGACCATTTCCCAGAGGAAGCTCTCGTTCTCAATGATGGGCTCGCGGAACAGTAGGTCAGTCATCTGCACCCGGGAGGCCACATCCACGCCAGTGAGGTAGTTCAGCGCACCTCGGGCCATCAGCGGCGGCATGGCCTTCTGCATGACTGCATCGAAGTCGTCTTCGTCATCTTCACGGAAGGCGTCATATACCATGGAGATAACACCGTAGAACGGCATACCCATGGCCCCAGACAGAAGCCCTGCGGCACCCCAGGTAGCAACAAGCTGACGCTTGGCAAGGTTACGCACTTCCGGGTCTTGGCCTTTGAACGCATCTCGCATCATTTTGAGTTGTAGGTACACCATGGAGACGCCGTAGCGCTTATACATGTACGCGATGCGCCCGATGTTGTTTTGAGCGATGGGTGCGGCACCCGCCTGCGCGGCACTACCGTTGGCGATCTCCACGAACTCTATGGCGTTTAACGCAGCACGCTCCATCTGAGCTTCTGAGGGATTCTTGTTCCCAGCAAGCTCGACTTCGTAGGCCATCATCAGGGCCACCTGCTTGTTCATCTTTTCCGCATTGTGGAACATGAACGCCATACCGGTGTTGAGCTTGGCTGCGAGCCCCCGACTGTCCTCTATGTCCACCATGTCTTGGATAATGGACCGGCCTAACACGTTGTGGTCAGCGCCAACCCGGGCAAGCACGCGCAGCTTCTTCCAGTATTCCTCGCTCATGTGCTCAGGCTTGGGGCCGCCGAAGTCGAAGTTGTCGATAGACGGCATGGCCCTAGTGCGCTCAACCACATCCCCGTCAGGCCCCACCATCTCCACCTTGCGCGAGGTGCCACTTGCCATGAAGGCACGGACTGCATTGCCGAGGGCGGTGGTCGTCTTGCCCATCCCAACCCCGGGGCGCGCCGCAAGCATCGGTGCCACCACAAGGCCGATTTGAGAGAACTGCAGCAGCGCGCTTGACGGGTTAGCCCCAAGGGTCCACGCAAAGATAGAAGACGTTATGCGCTTAGACCAGTTTGCGACGTTGGGGTTCTGCACGAACTTCGCCCGGCCTTGCAACTGCTCAAGGTTCCGCACATCTGCATCGGGCCTGCCCTTCGCCCTAACGCGCTCTTCTGCATCGGACACGAGTTTCTGGATTTCTCGGTTGTAGCGGAGCTGGGAAATCTGCCGAGCCAGGGCCGGGACGCGCTTCTGCAACACGTCAACCACATCGTGCCTAGGCATGTTTACCGACAGGGGCGTGATGTCCCCCCGCATACCCCGCACACCCTTACCGCCCGGCCCCTTACGGAACTGGAACGCCTGCGCCATGGACTTCTCAGGAAGATACTCAAGGAAGGTCCGCATGACACTGTCCTTGGTCTCTTGGTTCACGTCGTTGGCTTCAAGGATGTCGAGGATTTCTCGCACGAAGGACCCGGGCGGCGCCTTGTTGTAATCGGTTTCGGCAATGTTCGTGAACCGGTTCAGGCCGGTGAGTCCGATCTTGTCCTTCTGGGCTTCTAGCTCTTTTACCGCACGCTCCCGAGCAGCCTTGGTGTCGAAGGCCTCAACAAAATACTCCGACTGCTTGGTGCGCGGGTCGATGGCGTTGTACTCAAGCCAGAACTTGCCCTCACGATCAAAGGCAACGTAGGGGTCGATGCCGCCCTCGTTGATGAGCCGGTCGTACAACTCCTTTACCAAGGCGGTGCGTGACTTGGAGTTAGGCGTTGCATCCTTCAGGGCGATCTCAAGGGACTCGCCAATCTGGTCCTTGAAGAACTTATAGGTGTTCAGCAGGCTGCGGTACGCTGCTTGCCCTTCCGGCCCCAGCTTGTCGTAGCGACGCTTAACGTAGCGGTACGCCTCTAGCTTTTCGGTGTCCTTGTAACGACTTTCGTCGTAGGTGGGATTAACCCCTTCGTAGGAACCAACATGGGCAGCATCGTTGAGAGCCGTACCTTTATCCATCTGGATGCCATCAACGGTGATGGTCTGCTTGCCCTGCTCCTTGAACCACTTGGATACCTTCGCCACCGTGGGCTCGGTCTTCTCCAGCATCTTAGCGAGCATGGCGCTCTGCTTGTACACGATGTTGTCGAGCTGCTTGGCTTCCGGCAGCGAATCCTTTACCAAGTCCGCAAAGTTATTCAGCGGCGTCAGGTCGAGGATGAACCGCTTAGCCTTCTCTGCAATGTCTACACGGCTAAGGAAATCTCCCAAGCTCTCGGCAGCCTGCTTACCCCAGGTCGGCGCGTTCTCGTAGGCAGCGGATAGGATTTGTCCGCCTTTGCCCGATTGAGACGCCAAGTAGAGCGCGCCGGCGTTCCGCGTCTCGGGAGAAGGAGCTAAGATGTTATCCACAAGCTTGAAGAACTGATCTTGAGCCGTGACCGGTTTGGTATCGAGGCCGACGAGAGAGCGTAGGAAGTTAGCCACTGCACCGACGAAGCGAGTCCATGCGTTGACCGAGTCGCCCTTGAGGTTGATGGTCTGCAGTTTGTACTGGAACTCGGGGTTGGAGAACGCCTCTGCTACAAACTCATCAAGGGACTGGGCCCCATAGGCCGTATCCAAGCTGTCCTTGATGTCGTTGAAGAGCTTGTTCAGCGCCTGCGTGGTCGGGTGTCCCTTGTTCGCCAAATTCGCCGAGGTCACGGCGTGCGCCGTCTCGTGCATGAGCGTATGGGTGTTCAGTCCGGTGTCCCGGTCGAGCTTGATGGTGTTGGTCTTCGGGTCAAAGAGCCCCGCAACGGGGTTACCGGCAGCGTCCTTGAGGTTAGCGACGATTTGCAGCTTGGTGCCGCCGAGACGACTCGCCAACTTATTAGCCAGACTACGGAACCGTTGCAGCGGGTGAGACTTTGCCAGCCCTTGAATGGCACCAAGGAGGTCCCCCTTGCTGAGAGCCTGCTCCACCGCCGGATGCAGAGGCACATCGAGGCCGGCAACGGCGCTCTCGTCCAAACGCATCTCCATAATCTTCTGGACGGCTTGGAGCGCATTGAATTCGTCAGTAACCTCACGCCGCTTCTCTTCTGCGGCACGGTTCGTCTCTTCAGCTAGCTGCTTTTCGTATTCTCGTATCTTCCGTTTTTGGGCAGCGGATAGCTTCCGGCCTTCGGCCACGGCGTCCTGTGCGGCAAGCTGCTCCATCTTCGCAGCGGCCTTGACGTAGTAATTAACTTGTTGGGATAGCAGGTCTCGGGTGGGTTGAGACAGGTTGTTGTTGACCCATTCCATGGCGAGCTGAGCGTTGCTCTTCGCATCCTTCCCTTTCCCGCGCAGGGACGCGCCGGTGCCGGGGAAAACCCCATCGGACTTAAACGCTACCTCATAGGCCATGGCCGAAATGGCATCAATGACCCGGGCGTAGTTACTAAAGTAGGCCTTGGCTGCGGTGCCTTGGACGATGCTCTGAGGCTCGCCTTCCCGGCTGGTCTTGGGGCGACGCTTAACGTCGCTGTTTGCAAGGATGGCAGCTTTACGCACATCGTCCCGGGGCGTGGGGTCCGTCGGGAACTGCGTAGCAAACTTGCGCGACGCCGGTGCCTCTTTCTTGGACACGGTTGCCTTGGGCTCTGCCTTCGGCGCAGCTTTCTTGGGTGTAGGCTTTTCAGCCTCCTTGGCCTCTGCTTTCGGCGCAGCTTTCTTGGGGGCAGGCTCTTCAGCAGCGGGCTTTTTGGGCGCAGCTTTTTTAGCAGCAGGCGCCGCCGAAACCGGAGCGGTAGTAGGTTGTGCAGCCGGCGCGGGGGCCGGTGCTTCTAGCCCAAGGCCAAGTTGTTCCGTCAGTGCAGCAGGCTGTGTTCCCGCTCCCACAGCAGGTGCTCGTGCGCTTGGCACAGATACGCCCAATCCTGCTCCGGCAGGTTGCGTAGCGGGGGCGGCAGGTCCTCCTCGGCCAGGGCTAGGTACGCCCTCTCCTGCTCCTCGTCCCAGACCAAGTTGTCGCTGACCACCTGCAGCCCCAACTCCAGTAGCTTCAAGCTCATTCTGGGGGGCAGGAGCCGCCGGTCTATCTGCTGGTCGTCCGTCACTGGGCCCCTCCAGTGCTGTTTCCGTAGGGGTAACTTGCGCTGCTTCGGGCGTGGGTGCAACCCCCCGAGACCGTCGTCTGCTAACTAGGGCTTCTAATTCAGAAAGCTGAGTAGCTTCAGGTGCGGCTTCAATCTGCTCCAGTGGGGCCTCTATGGCTTGCTGCACGTTTACCGCACGTTGGATAGTGGCGACTTCCTGCTCCGTCGGTGCGGTGTCGCGGAACCCTTGTTCTTGGAGCGCTCTCGTATAGGCCCGGGAGACAGTCGTATAGTTTCGACTCGGCGTGGCTTCAATCGTGTCTAGCAATATCCCTCGGCGCCGCTCTTCCGTAGCACGCTCTTGGGCACTCAGGCGTCGCCCCTCTAAAGATTCAAGCTCAGACTCCACCTGTAGCCGTGCCTGTCGGGCGCGTTGCGCACCTTCCTCGGCCCGTCGTTGCTCCAGCGCTGCGGTTTCTTCCTCCTGCATTTGCTGGAGCTGGGTTTCTTCCTCGATAGCCGTGAGGATGTCTAGCTGCTCGCCTGCAGGAGCAGTGGGAGTAGGCTCTTCTACCCGGGCTTCTTCTACCGGCTGCCGCCCAAGGCGACGCTCAGTCTGCTCAAGCTCCAAGGGGAACAGGTCCGGCTGGTCAAAGGCAGCTTCGTCCCCCCGCTCTGCGGCAGCAAGGGCAAGGCGTTCTCTGGCTTCTGCCTCGATGCGCCGGTCATCAAGCTCTACGTCAAAGCTACCCTGCTCAGGCTCAGGCCCCATATCGGGTTCGCGGGCACCAAACAAGTCTAGCTGGCGCTCGTCAGGGCGCTCCGGGGGCCTACCCATTTCTTCAGGGGTAAACATCTCAAGTTGGGATTCAACGTCCTCCGGCTCAGCAGCAGGTGCTTCAGGACGCGTGCCAAGGTCTTCCTCGGGGAACATCTCAAGCTGTTCGTCTAGTTCCCCCCTACCCTCTGTATCCGGCGTTGCGCCGCGAGGACGGCCACGGACCAAAAAGTCGGTAAGTCCCTGCAGAATGGCGCCGGCTCCGCCTCCGATAAGGCTCTCTTCAATAACTCCTGCATCAACGAGTTCTTTCGCAGGGTTGTAGCCTCGCTCCACGAGGTTTTGCAGGATGGCAGCGGCGCCTTCTTGTGCGCCTTCGGCGGTACCGGTGATGCCCGCACTCTTCCCTCTCTGTGCAAGACGACCTGCAACGGTTTCTGCATCAATCTTGGTAGCCAGCCGCTCTCCAACGGAGGCAAGGCCCGGAATTCGTAGGGCACGGCCAATAGCTGCAAGGGGGCGAACCACCGGCAGACCTTCTAAGGACCCGATAAA
>Ga0208767_1001119_pt1 | contig 21417 bp, 23 predicted proteins | sample VirMetDEL_Mar_21_FD_184514 | JGI IMG/M metagenome (GOLD analysis project Ga0208767, IMG submission 184514) | Aqueous microbial communities from the Delaware River and Bay under freshwater to marine salinity gradient to study organic matter... | ecosystem: Environmental > Aquatic > Marine >... | reverse complement strand
ATATTTTTTTTGCTCACTTGAGGGAGTTCTGTAAATTCGGTCTCCCTCTTCTCTATAGTTTGTTTTTTTAGTTCTTCTAGAAATTGTTTTTACATCAATGCGAAAAGTTTCATTCTTAGGAGAAATAGCTATAATATCAATTAAACCATGTTGCGCTACGTTTTTAAAAACTAAAAATCCCAATTGTAAAAGTTTATTAACTGCTGAATATTCGGAGACAGTTCCTGATATATGTTTTTTGTTCAAGAACTCTTTCACAGTAAATCTATTTTTTTAACCCAAGGTTTCGGAATAACTTGAATACGACCACAATCAGAGTCGCCTTTGCGACCCTTGTCAGCACAGATGATGATATATTCTTTCGTGTCTTTAACCATGTAACCCATGCTAAAGACCGTGGGAGGTGTGATTTTTTCAGCGTCTTCCAAGTCATGCCAACCACTTTCCATTTCGTATGCGTCTATCCACTCTATTTCAACTTTATCCTCTAAAGATTTTTTCATATTTAGAATATTATTTCTAAATGAGAAATACTTCAATTATTTAAAATGATCTTCAGGGACTACTTTATGGTATTTTTTAGCTTTTGATTGATCTTCACTATTATAGGCGATGCCATAGGCTTCTCGTCCTTGCATGACAGAATAAGTCGGAACTCTATCTTTTAGACCTTTACTCACTGCTTCAGAAACTGATTTCATATACATATCATCAAAAAGCATAATTCCGTCTTTTTTAAGTTTAGGCCACCAATTATCAATATCATCCAAAACAGCGTCATATTCATGTGCTCCGTCTATAATAATTACATCAAAATATTTGTCTTCAAATCTATTAATAACTTCTGGATTATCAGAACGACTTTCGATGAGCTCCAATATACCTGAGTCAATAAACTGTTTTAAATTAGATTCTGTGTACTCTTTAAACGTTCCGTCCTTACCTATAGCAGAACGAATAAAACTATGCTCTGAGGAGCCCCTAAACGTGTCTAAAGCGTATACTTTGAGGTCAGTTCTCCATGTGTTTACAATATTTGTGCACATATAATTAGTTGATCTTCCGTAAAAACAACCAATCTCTAAAATTTTTCCATTAGTAGGGCAATAATCAACAGCTTTGTCATATTCTTCATGGCCATTAAACCACCCAGGAATTTCATGATATTTCATTTTTATTCTCCTTTGAATTTGTAAAATAATTTTTAGTCAAAATTTTATCAGCCTTTAATCTATTTATTTTTCTCTTTTCTTGTTCTAAGGCATATTGAACAGACATTCTCTTATCTGTATATTCATAAATAGGTTTGTGTTTCATTTAAAACCCCACATAATATTTATAATTTTTATTAATTAAAAATTCCACAGATTTAATTCTGCTCTCTGTCATTTTCAAATTTTTATCATTCCAATTGTCAATATCATTCCTCCATTTTTTTAACTGTCTTTGATAAAGACTTAATAACTTTAGATGATATCTCTCTATAGGAAAAACTTTTCTGTTTCTCATTCTTTTAGTTTCTCCGTTATTGTTTCAGCTAACTCTAAAGCAGTCTCATGTACAATATTGGCCATGGCCCACTTTTCGTATTTATCTAAACTCTCTTGCATTTTAATTAATTCATTAAAACATTCACAAGCTTCTTTTAATTTTCTGTGATCTATTTTTTCACGATTAGGACTTAATATCATATTAACCACTCCTTAAATTCTTCGCCCATTATTTTTGTAGCGATGTTAATTTTAGAACGAAGACTTTTGATAATGTTTTCATCTACCGTTCCCTCACAGATAAGATCAACGTATGTTACTTTCTTCTCTGTACCAATCCTATGATTTCTAGCTTCAGCTTGTTCTCGTATTTCGAGATCATAGTCATTAGAATAAAATATCATAGTACTTGCTATATTTAAAGTTAGTCCATAGCCACCAGTTCGTGGGTGTCCAACCAAAAATCTCATGTGATGATCAGGATTTTTAAACCTTTCTAAAATTTTAGGTCTTTCTGTTGAAGGTGTTTCACCATAAAAACCTTCTGCTGATCCTTTTCCATATTTTTTATCAAGAGCGTTAATAACAGTTTTAATGTTATGTCTATAAGAACACCAAATAATTATTTTTCCACCACTCTCTTCAACTGTATCAATCAACTCTTTGACTCTATTTTCTGAAAAGTCGATTAAGTTTCCTTCATCTGTTGTCATATAACCACAGGCTATTTGATGAAGTCTTTTCAATTGAGCGATCAACGTGGCTGTTGTTAATTGCTCTCCCTCTATTTCAGCTAAGGCTAATTTTTTCATCATCACATAAGCTTTCAATTGATTATCGGTCATCGGTACACGTCTCTTTAAATAAATTTTATCAGGCAAATCCAACGCTTCATCTTTCGTGACTCGATAAGAAAAATTTCTAATTTTCTCTGTCAGTTCATCTAAGCGTTTATATCCAGTTACTTTATTAAAACTTCTTCCACCAAAACTCATTTTCATTTGATCGCAATACCTAGCTTTAAAAGTATAAATAGAACTAAAACCTAAAAGATCCTCGTTTAAAAAAGCACATTGAGAATATAAATCTTCAGGAGACTTAGTAATCGGAGATCCTGTTAAGATAACTCTGTACTTCGCATATGTTCCAATTTTAATACATCTCTTTGTTCTTTTAGCTGAACCGTTTTTAATAATAGTAGACTCATCAACACACATTAAAGTTTTGTCAGTGTAAGTAAATTTTTCAGCGATAGAACTTCCATTCTTTGTAATGATAGAGTCTATATTCATAATTAAGACTTTTAATTTATTATCGGTAGCAAATAATTTTGATTTAATTTCAGTTTGTTCTTTTTTTGTTTTAGCTCCCTCCCAGACATGAACATCATATTCAATATGATCAGCTAAATGTTTTGCTAATTCCTCTTTCCAATTATATTTAATTCCATTAGGACAAATGACTAAAAGATTATTTATTTTTCCGTTATCAAATAATATAGAAACACCGTCTATTAAAACTTTTGTTTTTCCACAACCCATTTCCATAAACAAAGCATACTCAGGCGTATCTTTGTCAAAAGAATTCATCATCCCAGCAAGACCAACCAATTGATGTTCCATAGGCTTTGTTTTAAACTTGTATTTTTCTACTAACATATATAATATTTTATTCTATATAAGAGAATATAATAAAATGACACAAAAAAGTAAAGTATATATTGTACAAAACGTAATGAGAAAATATCCTGACGGAACTTTGAGATCGTTAGACTACACTCAAGCTGAAAGATTTGGAGAAGTTATAATTTTGTTTGACGGAAATAAACAGGTCGTAATGTCTCCACAACCTACTATTCGAAAACTCAGAACTCTTCTAAAAGACTTTGAAGACAACGATTATTTACTTTTAGTTGGAGATCCAGCATTGATAGGGTTGACTTGTTCGGTAGTAAGTAATATATCTAATGGTAGATATAATATGTTAAAATACGATAGAATAGAAAAAGATTATTTTCCTATTCGAGTTGACATTTATAATTAGAATAAAAAGGAGTAATACATGGCTATTAATTTAAGACGTGAGGAAAAAGATTTCCAAGTAACGGAAGTTGATCCTATATCTAAAGGCTCTCAAGATTATTTGAAAGCTGAAAAAGAAGTAGAAGATCTAGAGGCTCTTATAAAAGTAAAAAAAGAAGTTCTTCGAAAAGCAAATGAAAGTTTAGTTCAGTTGTTTGAAGAGCGTGGAGTCACTTCTATAAAAATGAAAGACGGTTCTAACGTAGAAATAAAACCGTTTTATACAGGAACTATTTCAAAAGAAAAACAAGAAGAAGCTTTTGAATGGTTGCGTGATAATGGGTATGAAGACTTGATAAAAAATCAAGTCATAGTAAAATTTGGTAGAGCTGAAGATGATAAAGCAAAAAATCTTTTTTCTGATTTAGCTAACCAAGGGTTAGACACTGACAGAAATGTTAAAGTCGAACCGTCTACTCTCAGAGGTTTCATTCGTGAAATGGTTGAGGGTGGAAAAGAACTTCCTATGGATACTTTTGGAGTATTTGTAGGACACAAAGTCAATATCAAGAAAGGTAAATAAATGACAGAGACAGTAAAAAAGCAAGTAGCGAAACAAGAAAAGGGAACAGACGTAGCGACACTAAGTGGTCTATTAAAGGCGGGTCCCTCACTCTCAAAGAGAGATGCTGAAGACTATCAAATTCCTTATTTTAATATTTTAAGTAAGGGTGCTCCTCAGCTAGAAGAAGATGACGGTAAGTATATCGAAGGTGCGAAGTTAGGACAGATTTTCAATACTGTTACTAACAGAGTTTATGACTCCATAACCGTTTTACCAGTCTACTATCGCAGAAGATTTGTAGAATGGGCAGAGCGTGGAGAAGGATCAGGAGCTCCAGTTAACATATATACTCCAGAGCAATTTCAAAAATTCCAAATGGAAGGTAAAGTTGTTCGAGGTGATGATAACAAAGAACGCTTTGTAGGAAAATCAGATACCTACATCGAAAATACTGCTGAACATTATGTGATCGTACTTGAAGAAGGTGGTTCTTGGAGTAAAGCGATCATTAAAATGAAATCAACACAATTAAAAAAATCAAGGACATGGAATTCATTAATGTCCAATCAGAGACGTGTTGAAGGTGATGAAATTTATCAACCAAAAGACTTTGCTCGTGCATACACATTATCTACGGTCAAAGAAAAGAACTCAAAGGGTTCTTGGCATGGTTGGGTCATCATTGAAAATAAATGGATTGATGAATTAGGGCTGAAGAGTGTTCAGACAATAATTGAAGATGCGACACAATTCGAAAAATCAATTCATAGTGGTGATATTGAAATCACTCCGACACAGGATGATGCTAAAAGTTCCCCTCAAGGGGATTCCTCGCAGAATGGTGACGACATACCGTTCTGATTAATAGCCCGCGTAAAGTTAAGAGTGGTCTTATCCTCCTATTCCCACTCTTAATAGGTTGGGGTGTGGTTTTTTCGAGCCTCCTTTCGAACCATGCCCCAACTTAATTAAAGGAGAGGCTATTAATTTGAGAGGTTAATATGGAATTAGAATTAATTAAGAAGTTTAAAGAGGTCTTTACAGGTCTTGAGAGGGCTCATGGTGTCTTTTATAAAAAGAACGAGCCACAAGAAGGGCTAAAGGTAGAGGCTAAAATGACCACGGTCCACGAAGCACCGACCTTGGAAAAATTTGAACTACACCTAAAAGGAGAATATCCTGCCATGGGTATTGTTCCTATCAATGATGAAGACAAATGTAAGTTTGGTGTTATTGATATCGATGTTTACCCTCTTGATCACAAAGCTTTACTGAAAATAGTAAAACAAAAAAAGTTTCCTTTAATTATGTGTTTATCAAAAAGTGGTGGAGCACATTTATATTTATTTACAAAAATGTATGTCACAGCAAAGGATATGCAAACTAAATTAAGTGAAATGGCAACAGCCCTAGGCTATCCCAAAGCTGAAGTCTTTCCAAAACAAATTGAACTGTATCAAAGAGAGGGTGAAGAAAAAAGAGATACAGGAAGTTGGATTAATTTGCCTTACCATGGAAGAAGTCGATATGGATTAGATCAAAATGGTAACGCTTTAAGTTTAGAAGAGTTTCTTTCTCACTACGATAGTCTCGTTGTTGGTGCTCTCAAGTCGATTAAAACCGATTTCAAGAACGAGGTTATTAAAGACGGACCTCCATGCCTACAAATACTAACTGAACAGGGTGTTTCTGACGGATCACGTAATAACGCTCTGTTCAATGTAGGCGTATACTATCGTAAGGCTGATCCTGATAATTACAAGGAGTTAGTTGAAGAGTATAACAGAAACTATATTTCACCTCCTCTTAAATCTGATGAAGTTTTAATAGTGATTAAGCAAGTAAGTCAAAGTGACGGTAATGGTGCACCTAAGTATATGTATCGTTGTTCTCAACCACCGATTGAGTCTTTATGTAATAAGAGACTTTGTAAAAAAAGAAAATTTGGTATTGGAAGTGAAGGTGATAGAGATCATCCAGTTTATTCCGATTTAAAAGTATATAAATCTGATCCTCCTCGTTATTTTTTAAATGTCGATGACAGAAGAATAGAGATAGCTAATACAGAAGACTTGATGACACATAAAAAAATTATTCAAGCTTGTTTAGAACAACTTAATAAAGGCATCATGAATATGAGTTCAGCAGAATGGAATCAAACATATAGTGATTTATTTGAGTCTATTTCTATTGATCACCCACCTGAGGAAGTCACAAAGAAGGGTGAGTTTAAAGAATTGTTAGAAGAGTTTTGCTTACATCAAGGTGAGGCTCTAACAATAGCAGATATATTTTTAGGTAAATCTTATACTGAAGAAGGATTTACTTATTTTGCTCTCAAAGACCTAATGGATCATTTAAAAAGAAATGATTTTAAGGAGTCAAGACCTTGGGTAACAATGAGATTAAAAGAAGAATATGATGCTGAAGACACTATTAGGAGTGTTAAGAACACAAGAATGAGACTATGGAAAATAAAACAGTTGAACATAGAAGATGTGGAGCTAGATATTCCTGATATGAAAAAAGAAAATAACGAGGAGGAAATACCGTTTTGAAAAAACTTAGATCACAAGTACAAACTGATAACATTACTAATGAGATCAGTAGAATGTTTGACTATCAATTTGACGGTCAAACAGAGTTTACTCTACCAGAGTTTCAAAAACCAAAAGAAGGATTTAATATTGGTTTAATTGTTGGAGCTTCAGGAAGTGGTAAATCAAGTTTATTAAAAGAATATGGAGAAGAAGAAAATATTCAGTGGGACTCAAACAAAGCTGTTTGTTCTCACTTTGATACACCAGAAGAAGCACAAGATAGATTATCTTCTGTTGGATTTAATTCTATTCCCTCTTGGATGAGACCATATCACGTCTTAAGTACAGGAGAAAGATTTCGATCTGACTTAGCTAGGAGAGTAAAAGATAATGCAGTTATTGATGAATTTACCAGTGTGGTGGATCGTAATGTAGCGAAGTCTTGTTCTAATGCTTTGCAAAAATTTATTCGAAAGAAAGATATTAAAAATGTTGTCTTTGCGTCATGTCACTATGATATCATTGACTGGTTACAACCTGACTGGGTGTTTGATACAAACTCTAGTAAGGTGGTATCACGGGGGTCTCTTAGGCGACCCAAGATTGTTTTGGAAGTCGTTCCTTGTTCCCACAAAATTTGGTCATACTTCGCTGAGCATCACTATCTCACAGGAAACATCAGTACAGCTACACGATGTTGGGTCGCAACATGGAACGGAACCCCAGTCGGATTTTCATCAGTTGTCTTTTTTCCCTCAGGAACAATCAAAGAAAAAGCGTGGAGGGAACACAGGACAGTGATACTTCCTGATTTTCAAGGATTAGGGTTAGGCGTTCGTTTGTCTGAGGCAGTGGCAAAACAATTCACGGTCCTCGGTCATCGCTTCTTTTCTAAAACAGCTCATCCTCGTTTCGGTGAGTATCGAGAAGCTCATCCTGAAAAGTGGAGACCAACGACTCATAATAGACAAAATAGAAAGAAAGATTATGAGAAAGAATTAAAAAGACTAGAAAAAGGTGAAACTAAAATAAGAACTTTTGGTGGTTATTCACATGAGTTAAGAGAAAAACATAAAGAAAGGGTTTGCTACGCACATGAGTTTATTGGATAAGAAAACTCCTACTGTTGTTATTGGTCCTCCAGGGACAGGTAAGACAACTTTTATTTTAGATAAAATAGAAGAATATTTATCTAATGAAGTAAACATAGATGAGATAGCTTTTTTTTCTTTTTCTAACAAAGCAGTTGATGAGGCCAAACAAAGAGCTTCTCAAAAATTTAAAGTACCATTAAATCAGTTAGAAAATTTTAGCACTTTACACTCTTTCGCATTAAGGCAAATGGGCCTCACGAGAGAGCATATACTAAGCAACAATGATTGGAGGAACATATCAAATGAACTTAGGATTAATATTAACGTTAATAATGATGATGACATATTTTTCAACAACTATGACGACAAATATGTCGATCTTATAGAAAAAGCAAAAAGAAGAGATATACCTTTACGTGATTGTTGGGCTATGTTCGCAAAAGATATTATTTGGCACAAACTAGAGTACATAGATAAGGGATTAAGAGACTACAAAAACTTTGGTTATGAAAAATTTACAAATGGAACTAATGGGTATCTAGTTAAAGATCAAGGACCTAAGGTAGATTTTACTGACTTAATTACTAACTATGTTAGTGGAAGCTTTTATAAGGCTTTTAAGGTTGTTTTCTTTGATGAGTCTCAAGACATGTCTACGATACAGTGGAAAATGGCAGAAAAAATATGGAGAAACTCAGAAAAAAGTTACCTCGCTATGGACCCTAATCAGGCTATTTATACTTGGGCAGATGCAGACGTATCAAAAGCAATACAAGTTAAAGATGAAGCTAAAAATATAATTGTTTTGGATAAATCAAAAAGAGTTCCAAGAAAAGTTTGGGAAATTGTTAATCGTGTTGAGGAACAGATCATAGGTTATGATGATATTAAATGGTCTCCTGCTAACAGAGATGGATCTGTTGAGTTTATTAGAGGCATGTATCACTTAGATATGAACCAAGGTTCATGGTTAATAATGGGTAGAACAAGAACTATTCGTGATGACATGGAAGAAGTCATGAGAAAGAAAAATATATTTTTTAGAGTTAAATTAAAAGACAGTAAATACAGATATTCTATTGGAAGTAAGGAAAGAAATGCTATTCTTACTTGGAAAGATTTGATGAGAAATGAAAGCAATCAAGTTCCTATAAGGTTGATAGAAAATCTATACAAGTGTTTAGGAAAAGAATACGTAGTTCGTGGTAATAAAAAACTTATCGCAGAACAAAGAAAAGCTTTTCCTGATAAGAAATTATCTTTCAAAGATCTGAAAGATAATTTTGGATTAACAGTTGACTTTGACACGCCTTGGACAGAAGTAATGACAACAATTAATACAGAAACAAAAGCGTACTTAGAAAACTTAGAAACAAGAGGCGAAGACTTAGCCTTAGAACCAAGAGTAACATTATCTACTATTCATCAACAAAAAGGTGGTGAAGCAGACAATGTTATTGTTTCATTAGATATAGGAAAAATGGCATACGAAGAATATCGTATTAATCCGATTAGCGAACATAGATTATTTTATGTTGCTTTTTCTAGAGCTAAAGAAAATTTATTTATAATAACGCCACAATCGCGGGAGGCATATAGAATATGAGTAAACAAATAGGGATGTTTAAACCAAAATCCGAGTGGGTTCCACCTATGGATTTTCCAAACATCAAAGACGCAGATAAAATTGCAATAGATTTAGAGACTAAGGATCCAAACATTATGGAAAAAGGCCCAGGTTGGGCTACTAATGACGGAGAAATAATTGGTGTTGCCATAGCTGTAGACGGTTGGAAGGGGTATTATCCTATTCGACATGAGACAGGATTTAATCACGATCCACGAGTCGTGTTTGACTGGCTAAATGAAATGCTTTCAGGCGAAGGAGAAAAGATAGCTCATAACGCTACCTACGACTTTGGTTGGTTAGAGGCTGAAGGAGTCAAATGGAATGGTCGTATCATTGATACAATGATTGCTGCTCCATTAATTAATGAAAACAAATTTAGTTATTCTTTGAATGCAGTATCAAAGGAGTATTTAGCTGAAAGTAAAAACGAATTTCTTTTAAATGAAACAGCAGCACAATGGGGTGTTAATCCTAAAAGCGAAATGTTTAAAATACCTTCTCAATATGTAGGAGAGTATGCAGAACAAGATGCAGTGCTATCTTTAAAACTTTGGGATAGATTAAAACCTGAAATAGTTCAACAAGATCTTGAAACAGTTTTTGATTTAGAAACTGACCTTATACCTATTCTTATGAAGATGAGAAAAAAAGGCGTAAGAGTTGATTTAGAACAATTAAAGAAAGCTGAAAAAACTTTTATTAGAAAAGAAAACGATTTAATGAAATTTATTTTTGATAAGACAGAGCTCAAATGTGATATATGGGCTGCTCGTTCTATTGCCACTGTTTTTGATCAATGTAAGATTGAATATCCTAAAACAGATAAAGGTAATCCTAGTTTTACAAAAAGCTTTTTAGAGTTTCATCCTCATCCTGTACCCAAGGCAATTGTTCAGGCCAGAAATTTCAACAAGGCACGGACCACGTTCCTTCATACGATAGAAAAATATCAACATAATGGAAGAATACATGCAAATATTAATCAGCTACGAACAGAAAATGGTGGTACGTTGACAGGTCGATTTAGTTATTCTAACCCTAATCTTCAACAAATTCCTGCGAAAGACGATGCTCAATCAGATATTAAAATCGGTTCTTTAGTTCGAGGATTGTTTTTGCCTGAAGAAGGAGAGAAGTGGGGTTCCTTTGACTACTCTCAACAAGAGCCACGACTCGTTAGTCACTATGCAAATATCGTGAAACTAGAGGGTGCTGAAAAAATTGTGAAAGCTTATAACGAAAATAAAGAAACAGATTTTCATACAATCATGGCTGAAATAGGAAACATACCTCGTAAGAGCGCTAAAACAATAAATTTAGGACTATTTTATGGTATGGGTGTAGGAAAATTATCTGATCAATTAGGTATTGATCCTGAGGAAGGCAAGTCTTTGATTAAACAATACAATGAGAGAGTTCCTTTTGTTCGACAGTTAGCTAATGCAGTATCTGATCATGCGAATAAAAAAGGTGCAGTGAAGACTTTCTTAGGTCGAAGATGTCGTTTTGAATTATGGGAGCCAAAAGCATTTGGTTCTTACAAGGCTTATCCTTTGGATAGAGCTAAAGAAGAGTATGGTGAATATACTCCTTTGAAAAGATCAGGGACGTATAAAGCTTTAAATAGGTTGATACAAGGGTCAGCGGCTGATCAAACAAAAAAAGCCATGATTGATTTAGATAAAGAAGGTATCAATCCTATGATTCAAATTCACGATGAACTAGCCATTAGTCTTAATGGTGATCCTGAAGTGGAGAAAAAAGTTATCGATATTATGGAAAACACGATTGAAATGAGTGTTCCTTCTAAGGTCGATGTAGCAATAGGAAACAATTGGGGAGAAGCAAAATGAGAATAATGTATCAAAACGGAGAACTTAAACTTAGCTTAACAAAACAAGAAATAAAACACATTGTAGACAACACAGGTAGTCCAGTGACTATGGATATTAAAATGTTGAAAGTGTTACATGAGGATATATCTGATTGTGTCAAAGCACACTGGTCTAATATAGAAGTGTGGGAAGCCATAGAAGAACATCTAGCGTCTCAAAAAAGCATAAGTAAAAAAGAAAAATAAGTATTATATTCTCCTCGAAATAAACCAAGGAGATAATAATGTTTAACTTAACTAACAAAGCAAAAGATCATTTCTTGAACTTCTTTAAGCAAGAAGATAAAGACGAATCAATAAAAGAATTCTGTCAGTCAGAGTACAAAAAAGACTGGTATGCAGCGTATAGATTTTATAAAGAAGAAGGACAGTTTCCTAATTTTATTAGGAGAACACTCTAGGTATTAGCAATTATTTCAGCAAGGGATTCACAGCGCTTCGGTGTTTGTGAATGCCACCTGGAGTCCTTCATTTCTAGCGAGGCTGTCTTCCATTGCTTGACTCTCATTGCTTTCCACATCTTTTTAAACTTAGAAACACCTGTTGTTCCTAATTGAAAAACCATTTCAACTATAACCTCACCTACGTGTTGAGGTAAATCGTGACCAATACATTCATCAATTAATGCATCAGCTCCCGCTGCTGCTCTGTTTAAATCCATTTCGAAAAGCTCATTGGCTTCTTCTTGTGTTATGGTAACACCTTTTTCAAATCTTTTTCTTTCGTGAGGCATGACAAGGTGGCCAATTCCCACTGTTAATTTTCCTAAGCTATCCTCATAAGGCTCCAACACGCAACCTTCGTGAAGACGAATTCTATTTTTTAGTGAATCAGTAATTTCAATCATTTTGCACCTATGCCCCAATGCTCTTCGTGGGGATCTTTTTCTACCTTTCTTTTAAATATGTTTATAATAATATTATATAATTTCATTTATTTAAGTTTATAACCTAAACCAGCGTATTTGTCTACACTTCCTCCATCTTTAAAAGTAAAGTTTAACCCACCTTGCAAACCTGTGGGTGTAGCAGAAATATTATAGTTAACAGGGGTTTGATTAAACATAAATTGATCCGAGTAACCTATTCTATTTGGGTTTAACGGATCAAATTGAATCCTGTTTAAGTTATATTTGTTAGCTAGATTTTGTAAATTCTGTAAATTACCAATCACATTTTGACCCATGTTACTTGCCATAACACCTGACATATCCATATCACTTACTCTTATGGGATCATATACTTGTTGATTAAACAAAGGATTATCTAAATCAGAAGCTCTATCAGGTAAAAAAGGAAAAGAATTATCAAATTCTTCATTTGACATTTGACTAGGGAGAGTTTCCAAAGGTTCTACTAAAATATCATTTCTAGGAGTCAAGTCTTTAAAAGGCTCTTCTGTAGTAGTAAAAATTGTACTACCACCACCTGTTGTCACTGTTGGCTCTCCTGAGAGATTTTTTCTTAAATTATCATACACACCTTTCACAGATTCTATTCCTTGTGTAGTTCCACTTTTAACTCGACTAAAAAGGTCAGATAAAACAGATCCAATAGCTCCACCTCTTCCTATAAAATCACTTATACCTCTTCCAATATTACCAAGTCCATAACCAATGTCTCCCATAACTTCTCTGTTTGTAGGTCCAAATCTATTAGCTGTTTGCATTTGAAAATCACGTAAACTCATAGGAGCATCAAGCTTCATTTGTGTTACACCTTTTACGGTTCCACCTGTATCTGTGATAACAGGTTTAGTAAAATCTTTTTTAAATTGATCAACTAAATCTGCTTGTGTTTTTCTTTTATCTAATCGTAAAGGAGATACACCCTTTCTATTGGGAAAATATTTTTCACGAGTTTCTTTTCTTTCTTGTGCCAATCTATTTCTGGAGTCATTTACTCCTGAAGTTGACGTTTTAGACTTAAACTCACCAAAACTTTTTGCAGTTGATTTTCTTTTTTTTCCTCTAGCCATTATGCTACCACCTGTGGTTTTTTAAACTTTTTAGATTCATAGAGATTCACGATACCACCCTCAGCAGCATTGAAAAGAGGTAGTCCAACAGACTCTAAGCTAGTCATGGTTTGTGGATTTATTCCACCAATAGAAGCTATATCCATTTGAGGAATCTCAATAGAAGCTATATCCATTTGAGGAATCTCAATAGGAGCAATAACATCGACTCCTGTATCTCCTCTGCTAACCTGAGGTTCTGAAAAGGTGACTGTGCCTCCACTTGGTGGAGCAGTGCTTGGTAAAGTATCTTCTGTGCTTTCTTCTATATTGTTAAGTTCATCCAAGAATATGTTTGAGTCTCCTTGAAGAGTATCAGATTGTTTAATTATCTCATCAATCTGATCAATTTTACTAGGATCTTTTTCAAACAATTGAATATTGTCTAGTAAATTATCTATTTTATTTTGTGCATCTTCTAATACATCTGGATTAAAACTAGGGTCTAAAGCTTGTAATTCTGTGTTAATAGCATAATCTTTTGCTCTTTGCTCCATTTCACTTGATGCTGCTCTAAAAAATTGCACCCATGCTGTTTTTCTTTGTATAGCAGGTAAGGTTGAATCAAATCCTTGAACAGCGAATCTTAATGTGTCAGGACTTGTTAAGAAGTTAGATAAACTTCTAACACCTATAACAGAACCAACAACACCTATAGGGCCTCCAAGAACTACTTTTGCAAGCCTAGCAAATGGGTTGTTAGTGATTGCTCTTGCTCCACCCATACCACCAATAGCAATACTTCTTCTCAAAAAAGTTCCTGTTGCTGGTATATTAATATTTTGTTGTCTTGTTAACATCTCAATTAAATCACCAACATAATTACTAGGTAATCTTTGAGATTTAGGAAGGGACTCGTTTACCAAATCTATCAATTGATTAAAAGCCTTACCTTTTACCTTACCTCCTGAGCCATCCAATCCTAGTTTCTTTAACAATGTTCCTGTGTCTAAGACATCCATTCCTGATTCTTTAATGTTTTTTGTTGAAGCAGCAAAAGCATCATCAAACCAAGTTCTTACCAATTCACCTGCTAATTTTCTATCACCACCAGTTATTCGAACTAAATCATCAACTGCTGAAGGAGACATTCTTCGAAGTAAAGGAGCAACTAATTCGTCAACATATTTTTTTGACTCTCCTTTAAATTTACCACTCAAAGCAGTAAAAATATCATCTACTTTTTCAATCTCTCCAGCTACCACTCTTTCAAAAGGTTCTCTAGCTGTTGTATATATTTGTCTAAAATCTTGAATTTGTTGTATGTAATTTTTTATTAGAGCTTGATCTTCTTTTGGAAACTTAGCTAAGAACTCATCAGCATTGGCGTTATCTAACAATTTTCTCATTTCATCAAATGACTGACCTAATTTTTGTTTTGAAGTTCCTGGTTTTCCTCTAGAAGTTTTGACTGCATTTTCTAATTGCTCCATTACAGCTTTCCAACCTGTGTAATTTATTCTAGCGTTTTCAGGATATATTTTTAAAAATCTTTTAGCAAAATTATAAAACTCACTGTAGCCTGGGTCAGTTGTTTTAGACACGTTTTTGCCATAGGTTTTTTCAAAATCATCAACGTACTCTGTTAAAAAATTTCTCATATTATTAACAGGAATTACTTTTCCATTATTAGGCACTAATTTTTCTGTTTTAACTATTTCATCACTAATTCTTCCCATGGTTTTTTTAAAAGAACTGTAAGCTTTATTTGACTGTTCAAAAATTTTTCTTGCAAGAGTATCGTCATCCAATCCTTTACCCATTTTGTTAGAAAAGTCCCCTAATAAATCAAAGAGTTTGGCTGATCTTTCTGCTGTGACACCTTTTAATTTAGTTCCTAAAAATGGAATCTGAGCAAAACCCATTCTAGCTACATTTATAAATTTACCTGTTAATGTTTTATTGTCCAAATCTCCTATGCTAAAAGACAATTTATCTCCTAAATATTGTCTTGATTTTTCAAAAGCTTCTTTGAGATTTTTATCTTTTAATACACCACTGGATAAAGAAACTCTAAAAGCTTGTATAGCTGTTTCAGCCATAGGACCTATGATTGCCCAAGTTAAACTTCTTTTAAAATCTTCAGGCAACACTTCTAATTGCTCCCAAAGACTCATCTCTTCTCCTGTAGATTGACTTTGTATTATATCAAAAGCTTGAGCACCAGCTGTGGCTCCTAAGGCATCATATAAAATTAAAGATAATAGTTTACCTGGAACGCTAGGAACATAAGGTAGAGCTCTTAATGTTAAGGCTTTGGTTCCTGCTGCTAAACCTGAAATACCACCTACAGCTTCAAATGTTTCTCTATTTAGTCCATACTTTTCCATACCTTCTCTTTGTGAAAAAATTTTCTCTAAGCTTTCAGGATCTAATAATCCTCCCTCATAGGCTTCAGAATCTTGAAGAGCTATATTTGGTTTTGTTAATGATCTTAATAGTTCTGAAAAAATATTGGGAGTCTTTGTTGTTTCAAACTCTTTTAACTCTTCTATTCTTTCATCTTTTTTCTTTTGAAGATCGTCTAGCTCTTCTAAAAAAACATTTTTTTCAGCCATGTTATTGTCCTGACTGTTGTTTAAGTTTTTCTAGTAAAGAGTCTAATATTTGTGATTCAGCCTCAGGCTTTTGTTCTATTGCATTGAGAGCTTGTTTTACCAAGTCATCATCTTTTGTTAAATTAAACTGTTGTAAAATTTGATCTATTTTAGATCCATAAGAAATTTTTCCTCTTCCAATGGCTTCTCTCATCATATTAGCTCCGTCTCTTACATCTGATAAAATACCTTTTAAGGTATTAATTGCTCTGGTAGCATCACTAAATCCTGAAATGTTTAACTTACCTCTTTGATCAGCAATTCTATTCATCGCTGGAATACGAGTGGAAGAAATATCTTTTTGAAAGTTTATAAGTTTTTCAGGTATCAATTGTTCTAGAGTTGATAATCTTTGAATAGATGGATCAGATAAAAATTCAGTAACACGTGAGGGAATAGGACTTGTTCCACCAAATACCTCAAACAGTTGATTTATAGGTAAAACTCCTTTTTGTGCTACCTGTATCGCATCACCCACTAAACCTGCTAGTTTAGGATTGGTTTCAATCAATCCAATAGACTCTTCTAATAAATCTTCTAATTCTTGACTTAAAATAATTCTGTTTTGATATTTGGTAATTGTGTTCTTGTCTTTAATAAGTTCCATACCACCTTTACCAGATTGTTGTTCAAAAGGAACGCCCATATCTCCACTTTCAATACCTTCCATGGCTTCCTCATAAGTTAAACTTCCACCACTTTTTTCACCACTTTGAGTGCTTCCTGTTGATCTTTTTACTATTTCACCACCGTCTTTATTCCCCTCTACAGATGTGGTTGTAAAAGTTTGTTCAACTAAAGGCTGTTGCGCTGTAGCTGAAACAGGGACAAATCCACCATCTAATAAGTCTGCTATTTTTCTAGCATCTCTTACTTGGTCTAAAACGATAACCCTACCTGAGTTTGGGTCTCTAAGATACGTTGGTTTTTCCATGCCCTTTGACTGTTCAAAAAGCATTTTTAATTGATTCTCTAACCCTAGTTTAGCTAGATTAAATTCTCTCTCCGACATTGAAGATTTTTTGGATAATAAAGATTTATAAGCTTGCATTGCAATTGCCTTATCTTGAGCTTTCACTGCTCCTGTTATTTTATAAATATCTCCTGCTGTTTGTTTTAAAACTTCATTGATATCTGCTCCAGTGGCAATATCTAAACCTCTTTGAATTCCTGTCAAAGCTAAAGCTCTTTTTGCCTCTTCTTTACCGTCTCCTGTAACTTGTCTTAATAAATTAATTTCATTTTGAAGAGTTTCTGCATCCATTTTTACTGGAGTAATATATTCTTTCATAAAATCAGAAATTAAAGCACTAGACATATCAGTGTAACTAGGAGTAGGAGCAGAAGTAGTATTCATTGTTCTTGGAAGAAAACTAGGATCACCTTGAAGACTAGTAGAAGGTATGTTTCTATAATTAAAAGGTGCATCAACAATTAACCCTGTGTTAGCTCTTACAATTCCCATATTTTGTGGATTAGCTAATTGATCAGAAGCCATTGGCATCGGTCCTTGGGCCATCATTTCTTGTCCTTGAGGAGCGTTAGCAATACCTTGCTGTTTTTGTTCTTGTAATTCAAACACTGGTTGCACTAAAGCTAGAACAGATAAAGGAGTGTCAGTAGCATCCTTTTCACCAACAACGCCTGCTAGTTCTTGAACTCTACCATCCATAGGAACTTCATCACCACGAATCTCATTCATTAATTCAACATATTGATCAGGAGAAACCTTAGCGATACCTTCTTGAGACGGATCACGGTTCTCGGTCATCGGTTCTTCTTGATCTAATCCATCAGCAATGCCAACAGCATCAGAGTTCATTTCACCACCCTCAGCTTTGCCAAATATAATTCTTCCTTTAATAGTTTTTAAATAGTCGTCTTGTTGATCACTACCCATATTCATAAATGCACCAAGGTCAAAATTAGTAGACCCTGTTATCATTTCAAAAACTGTGTTTAATAATTGAGGATTAGTCATCGCATCATCAAGATTAATTTTATAAGACTTGTCAGGAACTTCTCTATTTAAACTTGAATTATCAATAACTCCTAATTTATCTAAAATATTAAATTGTAAAAAAGAAGGAACAGACATTTCACCTGTATCAGGAGACCCTGTTTGTCTCATTGCTATAGGACTAGATTGAACTTGTTGTTCAGACATAAATTTTTGATATAGCTGACCTATGATTTGGTCTCTATTAGGGTTTTGCATTAAAGATTGTAATTGTTCAGGAGACAAGGTTGTTTGTAAATATTGCATAAAAGCTTGTTCACCACCCATGGGGCTTCCCTGTTGCCTAAACAAAGGTCTTTGCATAACTTGATTCATCATTAAAACAATCCTCCACTTTGTAATCCACCTAAAGCGCTAAGACCTGCAATACCATAACCTGCAATTTGTTGAAGAGGAGAGACTGAAGAACCTGTGGGAGCAGTCGATGTTTGAATTGTTTGTTGTGATGTTGGTGCTCCCTGATAAATATCAGATAAGAAACCTACTCTTTTATACGGTTCATACATTTGTTGTAATTGATTTTGTCTTTGAGCCTCTAACTCTGATTGAGTTTGTTGTTGCCCTAAAGAACCCAACCCTAATAAAGTGTTAATATCTTGGCCACCTAATTGTTGTCCTGTTGCTCCTAATTGAGCTTGTTGTCCTGCAAATGTTCCATACTGAGGAGCGAGTGCACCAAGACCTGCTGCTGAACTTTGTTGTCTTTGACCTAATTGTTGTTGTGCATTTAAAAATGCTTGAGCTTGAGCTTGAGCTAGCGCTGACGCACGATTACGCTCTAATTCTGCTTGTGCAACTCCTTCTCTTCCACCTCCAAAGGCACCTGCTTGAATTGCTTGTGCTGCTTGACCTTGTTGAGCTATGTTATATGCACGATTAATTTCATCTTGAATTGATTGTTGATAAGGATTCATAAAAGGTTGAATCTGTTCCATAGTTGGAGCTGTACCAATATCTGTGTAAGCTTGTGCTGCTTGACCTAATGTCCCAAGGCCCGCGGCCTGTGATTGAAGAGCAGAGGTTAAAAAAGGTTGATAACCACCTATACCTTGTTGGCCTAATTGAATAGCTTGTAATTGTTCAGGAGTTAATCCTGCTATTTGTTGCTCAGGTAATGTTAAAGGCTTGTCTGCTAAGGATTTAGCAGTATCTAAAAGTCCTAGTTTCCTAGCTTCTATTTCAGGTGCTTCTCTTACTATTTGTTCTGTTGTTGCCATTATGCCATACCTATACTTTGCTGTGATAGACTACCACCGTTTTCTAAACTTTTCATCATTTTATACATGTTTTTTGCTCCCACTTTTCGCGATCCACCACCCGCGTTTCTCACAGCTTGAGCAGTCATTACAAACTCACCATCACTTAACATCGCAGGAATATCATCAGAAGTCCCTGTCCCAGGGCCTGCAATTTCACCGATACGCTTTGGATGCTCTTTTACTTTACCATCAGGATGTTTTATTTGTTGACCACTTCCAGATGCAAAACCTGTTATTTCACCACCCATGGCAGCATATACGGTCGGATCATATCCTTGAGGACCTGTTATATCTCCCAATTGATATTGAGCATAATTAGGAGTGTATAAATCCTCTCGAACATATCCCTCTTCTACTTCTTCTTCTTCTTGTTTTGGACCTAATAATTGTTCAGCCAGAGGTAATGCAGATAGTCCAGCATATGCTGAAGGACCATATTGATACATGAAACTTGATTCTTTAGGAATTCCTAAACCTACAATATCTTCATCAGTTAAATCTATTCCTGATACTTTTCCTAATAATTTAGCTTTTTTAAACTCAGGATTAACTGCTCTTGCAGTAGGATTAAGCTGTTGATTTAATTTTTCTGTTGCTTTTCCAAAAAAACCTTTTTCAGTTTCACCAAAACTTGGTTGATTTACTCCACCTGGTTGATTAGGTATCGGTAAATCTTTTCCTGTTACACCACTCATGAATCTTTCACCAACGTTTCCTGATTTATTGCTCAGAGCTCCTTGAATACCTGAAGTTGCTACTTGAAGAGCTAAATTTTTTGCTATGTCAGCAGGCTTTTTTCCTGCTAATCCTTGAATACCTGCACCTAATAAATATTGACCTCCTTTACTTGCAAGAAAGGAACCAAGAGAACCACCCACTAAACTTCCAATACCTGGAGCAATAAAAGGTAAAACATAAGGTGCAATAGGAGCTACAGCTTTAGCAACACCTGTAACTGTATCTTTAACATTTTGAAAAAAATCACCAACAAGAGAACCAAGACCTAGTTCATAAACCTGTGCATACTCTTTTTGATTCATTTTTCACCTTTATTTTTTATTTGATGCACCCAAACTAGCAAGTCGTGGTGCGAAAATTGTTACATCTCTTTGAATATGCTCTTCTGCAGTATCTGTGTCTGGATTTTCAATGTCCGCAGTGCACGCTTCTTCAGACTCGTAAGTCTCGTTAGTATTTTTGTTTGTAATTACTGTTTCTGTCTTACAACTGTAAACAGGAACCTGTTGCCCATCAACTTCTTTGTGTCCTAAAAGCTTTGGTTCTTCTACTATTTTATGCATATTAACCTTTATTTGTACTATTGTTGATCCTTCATTTCAAGTACAGAAACCTTAATAACAAGATCATTTGCAGAACTTGATGCTACTTTTAAACTATCGCCACCTTCAAATACAAAGGTGCCATTGATAATTTTTGTACCTTGATGTTGCACAGCTACGTTATTTATTTCAAAATCAGTACTACCATTATTATATGTAAGCACAGCATTTAGTGTTCCAGATCCTGAATCATTATGTAAAACAATGGTTTTTACCATAAATGTAGTCACAGGAACAGGTGGTGTTGCTGCCACATCGGCATTAGGAACTGTAAATAAAGTGTTAGCTCCTGTATTTGCAGGACTGAGAGCAAAGGTTCTAAAACGATCAGGCATCGGTTGTACCTCCTGTAGCAAAGAATGTAGTTCTTCTATTCACTTCGTTTTTGTTATCTTGTTGATAGGATGAGTTAAGTTGTAAAACAATTTGTTCTAGCTGTCGTACTAACTCAGCAAAAGCTCTTGGATTGTATTCTTCTGGTGGATCAGGAAATCTAGTTTGAGGTATTTTAGCCATTATCGTCCTCCATCTGGTTCTGCATCTATATGATACGTTCCTACTTTAAAATTACCACCCACAGTATTACTTTCTATTTTAAAATTAGCCTGTCTTCCTCTACCTCTCATGTCTTTTTTTGTATCTGTTGTTGCTACTGTTAAAGCCGTTTGACTGAGAACATTTCCATAAGGATAATTTTTAAAACTAAATGTTACCGTTAAATCACCTGATTGATTTCTAAAGTCAGGAACAAATCTAGAAATTCTCATAGGATCTTCACCAGACTGATCAATAGTAAAATCTCCTGTTTGAATAAAAGATGGCATAGCATCCCCATCTGCGTCTGAGCCAAATTCTTGTTGATAATAGTTAGAAGCACCATTAGATAAACCTATAACAGTAGGTGTTGTATTGGCGGCAGTATTTGTTAAATACTCTGTTGCTAAAGGAAAC
>Ga0208767_1001117_pt1 | contig 21452 bp, 30 predicted proteins | sample VirMetDEL_Mar_21_FD_184514 | JGI IMG/M metagenome (GOLD analysis project Ga0208767, IMG submission 184514) | Aqueous microbial communities from the Delaware River and Bay under freshwater to marine salinity gradient to study organic matter... | ecosystem: Environmental > Aquatic > Marine >... | reverse complement strand
AGGTCAAGGTACTTTTTGACTTTCATAACAAAAAAGGAAAATAATATTATGCCAATGGGAAAAGGAACATACGGAAGCAAAGTGGGAAGACCATCCAAAGCTGCAAAGGCTATGGGTATGAAAAAAACTGCCAAGAAAATGGCTAAACGGAAGAAGAAGTAATGCATAGACAGATACTAGAGGTTGCTTCAAAACTAGAGCAAGCATCCAAGGCTCACGCTGGGCAAGCAAAAGTTCTTAGGAAAATCGTTGACGCTAAAATGTCAAAGAAACGAAAGCTTGTAAAATAATGCCAGCAAAAAGAGCAAAGAGCGGAGGCAAGATCTGCCCTGAAGGTAAGGCTTGGGCGAGACGTACGTTCGATACATACCCCAGTGCTTACGCAAACCTTGCGGCTTCTAAGTACTGCAAGGACCCGAACTACGCAAAGAAATCAAAAGGTGGAAAACGTAAAGGCAAGTAATGGCTCAACTACAACAATGGCTCAAAGAGAACTGGGTAAGGATTGGTACTGATGGATCAATTAAAGGCCCTTGCGGAACTTCTAAGAATCCGAAAAATCCAGACAGATGCTTACCGAAACGTAAGGCACTCAGCCTTACGAAAACTGAGAGAGCTGCAACAGCAAGAAAGAAAAAGCGAGAAGGAGCCAAGGGGAAGACCGTAGTCGCTAATACACCCAAAGCAAAGGTACGAAAAAAATAATGGCAAAAAAAATTAAAAAATTCCCACTCGATGTAGAGCATCCCTTCGTGGCAAAGCGTAGCCAAGCGGCTAAGAAAGCCGAGGCACTGGAAAAGGTAGATCAAGGAGTTCGTAAATTGCTAGGTCCTAGTGCTGTTGCGTTTGACCCAAGGGGTGCTGGATACGATTCTGGAGCCGCTCGTAAGGCTAGTCTCAAAAGAGACAAGAGTGGTCATATGCCCTCAAGGAGTCCATCTGGTCAGATACTAAAAGGTATGTATCACCCAACATTCTATAAAACCATTGCTGGCGAAAAGAAAGCTGGTTACGAAATGTACGAGGGTGATGACGGAAAATTTTACTCAAGGAAAGCAATAAAATAATGGCTGACAAATCAAAGATGAAGTGCAACGTCCCCCGCCGTGAAGTTCAGGGTGGGAAGAAGTTCGTCGTGAAGGGCTGCGAAGGTGGCAAAGAAAAACTCATCCGATTTGGTGATGCCAATATGACAATCAAGAAAAACATCCCTGCCAGAAAGAAGAGCTACTGCTCAAGAAGTGCTGGCATCAAGGGAGCTAACAGTAAACTATCCGCTAACTACTGGAGCCGCAGGGCTTGGGATTGCTAATGTCTATATCGCACAGAACTAATCGGCTAAAGTTAATCAATCAGCCAGCCGTAGAACAGCTACAGAATGGCCGTTATCGGCTTACTCTGCGATGCAGGCCCCTGAACCCTCGGAACGATTGGTTCAATACAAACAAGGCTAACATATTCCTTACATATGGTAGTCTGTATTCTGATACGGGTAGCCCAGTTGTTGATGGGCTAGATAACAGATCTGGTGAAGCCTACGACAATATGCGACTCGTTACCACTGAGTCCATTGGTCGTGGAGATGATTACGTCATTGAGTTAGTCTACGAAACGCTAAGCGGAACATTTGTTCAAGTAAAGGACGATACCGTGGACTTAGAGCTAAATGGGTTACGGAGAGTACAACGAGAAAAGATAGCACTAGCGGGTACGGATGTTCCTTCTTCGGAGGATACGGTAGGTAGTGATTTCATTGATCACCAAATAGATTCGGAGACCGCTGTCCGTTGTTTCTTGGCATCATTTGAAGTTGATGATACGGATTCATCAAGGACCCTTACGCAAACATTTATTCAAGCAGGTACATTGGCTAAAGATATTCGTCCAATCGGGGATGGTGTACTGCAAACTACCCAGCAGGATCTAGTTACGGCTCCTACCATTAATGCTGATAACTACATAATTTCTCAGGACACAGATAATTTTTCGGGGCTTAAAAGATTTACTACATCTTTTATTTCTAAGTCAGATGGAACTACTTTAACTAGTTCAGGCGGTGGGGAGAAGCTTGCCTTCGAGTACGAGAAACTAGTCCCCTTTACTTTTCCGGGGGTTGTAAACGTTGAGAGAATCGGTAGCTCTGTTTTTACTAAATTAGAAGCACCTGTAGAAGCTATTGTAAAGGCTGACATTTATACATATTACCAAAGATCAGCAGATATTGTAGACGGTGATTTTACCAAAGAGAGTTCTTTGGGTTTATGGAACCCAAGTAGCTGGGCGAAAAAAGAAGCATTTATTTCTCCGTTTATTGAGAATAGTCGTATACAGCCAGCTTATCATAACAATCAAGGTTTAAGAGGTTACAGAACTAGATCCTCCTTGACGCTTACTGGGGACACAGGAGTTCTTTCCAGAGAGGGCGGGCTTCAAATAGACACAGCTACTGATCCTTACAAAGTGGTTAGTACCGTTATAGAAAATATTCATCTAGAACAAGAGGGATCTTTGGTAAACGGTAAAGTTGCATTTCAATCAGATCCAATATCATATGTAATTGATTCAGGAAAGTACCAAGTACAAACTTGGAGTTCAGGTGGTCCCGCTAGTGGCACTTGGCAAGGCACGAGTACAAAAAGCTACTTTATAAGCGGGAGAATTACTGTTAGAGTCGAATACGATGGAACAAGATGGATTATTAAATTTAAAGATGATGTCTCAAGAAATGACCCCGCTGACTTTACCTCCAACACAAGTGATACAACCTATAGAGTCATAAGTTCAACCAGAAGAAATGCTGCTTCGGGGACTGACAGTTATCAATCATCATACGATAGACCCGGTGACTTGAATGTAGCATTTACGACAGTCAAACAGGCTGCTGACGGAACCGAAACACTACCCTCTGATGCGAATTGGGGTACTGATTTAATTGTTGAAGTTCCTTCGACAAGTGAAGAAGAAATCATAACAACTGCTCGCAGCACTACTGTAAATAGCCAAGCAATCGCAAGTCGTGTAGCGTCAATAGAAGGCCGTAGAGTTGGATTCAATGCTTCTGGTAGATTAAAAGTTTCTGGTGGTCCCCCGGACCCTGTCGGGCAAAAGTATACACTTGATGTAAATGTTAAGAAAGCGTTTACGGACAAGGACGGGACTAACATATTTCAAAAGCAAATTGTAATCGCTACCTGTACGGCAGTAGGAAATATGTAATATGGATGAGTTCGATGAGTTCAGGCAGAGTGCTTATTTGGATCGTGATTTAGCTAAGGAAGAAAAAGCCCGATCTAAAAAGGAGTCCCTTGATCGACAACGAGGAACCCGTGAAGAGGGTAGGATTCGCAGAAACATACGAAGACAGGAACGTGAAGCATTGTCTCGTGCTACATCCGCATCACGAAGAAGACAAATAAAGGAGGCCGCAGATGCCGCCCGTGATAAGGCTTTGTTTGATTTATCTACTGAATACGAGCCAAGCAAAAACCAGACTGATGCTAATTCAGATATAAGTCAGCGTGGTACTGATAGCACTATTGCCCCAGATGCTACTAAAAATCTTGACCCCGGACAAGGAGGAAGCGAAGAAGCGGATGAAACACTATTTGGGTTCGCTGAACAAACCTTAGATATTGTTCAGTCAAATAATACCGCTGGGACGAGGATCTTCTTAACTAAGGCCACATAATGCCTAACCCCATCCTTAGATCAGGGCCTTTTGCCACTTTTAGCGGGAACACTTTTCAGGGTCCAAGTGGGAGTACTGGCATATATGTGAACTGCAATAAACAAGACTGGGTGGACAGGGGCGACCCAGACGACCTGCATAAGTGGGCAACGGATAATGTTTTTTTTACAGGAACTGGATCTAGTAATTTGGAAGAAGTAGTTGGTTTGCCATTTACTAAAAATAGAACTGCCACAATAACAGGCAATAACCCAAGCAATGTTAATTTATTTCAAAGTATAGAATTTTCGTATCAAGCTGCTGTTGATTTTCAATTCAATCTAAACTTTTCCGCAACCGCAAGTAGTCAGAATCACGCAGGTGGTTCTGGTCCAGTCAACGAAACGAAATCTATTATTAGTGCTACTGTAGGTGGAGTCTCCAAGGTCTCCGTGACTGATACGGGGGTATCTGGCGATCCCGATACTTCGGCTTCCTATAACTCCACTCTGGATTGTCCCGCCTCCGTGGTTCCAGTTAGGGTGATAATAGAAATGCAAGCTACTACGGCAGCTATTACCTTAGACAATGACACAACTGACCTTGCTGTATCCATTACTATGGCTGCGACTACTTAATTTTTTACATTCTCTAACCCTATATGATATAATACCGCTATGGCTATAGACCCATTTGGAAACACAATCGACGAAGACGAGCAGCTTAAAAAAATCCTGCGGGATACTCGTGCATTCGGTGAAACCTCAACGGCGGAAAGCACTCTCCCCTTTTCCCCCATAGGGGACGAGGGGCTTCGTAATGCGTACAGGTTCGGGATGATCCCGAATCAAACCGCAACGGGTGGTGCAAATGACTCCCAACAGAATGCAGGGACTTCAGTGCCACAAGCGAATGGTGTTGATGAACCCAAAGCCCCGGTGTTTGATAGCACCCCCACGCTTGGAGAAATGAATATGGCTCCGGGCATGATGCAGGCCGACATTTTTAATCCTTACTCAGAAATTGTTAGAAATTCCACTGAGTACGGGGGACCGGGTCAGGCTATTAATAATCAGGTTCTAAACCCAACTGGAACAGTTAATTTTCCGGCTGCTGTTTTGAGGGGTGTAAGCCAAACGGTTCAGGACTTAACGGGACAAGGAGATCGTACACCAATGGAGGTAGCTAAGGAGGCTACATCGGTACAAGGATTACCACTTGTTGGAGGGGGCGTTCAATACACACCCGATGCTACTCGTTTCTTTGACACAGCGGGCGCATCAGCCCCCGCTCGATCGGTTGGTCCACGCATGGACAACGAGGGGACTATCCTACTTGATTCAGCTATAAACCGGGAAACGCCTGATGCGATGTCCCCGCAGGATAACTTTGAAAATCGTATCAAGAGTGGACCATTGAATGATTTTGAAACAGAGCAAGCTAAAATATACGCTGCATCAATGGGTACTACTTTTGATCCCGAGAAAGGTTACGGAGCAATGGGCTCCGCTCCGGTCATGGATAGGGGTGTAGCTGCTACACAGCAAGCAATACTGAGTCAGTCCAGCTTGGGTGGAAGGACGGGCGCACCAACTATTTCACAGATACAGGAGCTAGATCGGATGGATCGTGAACGTATGCGTGGACCGGGCCAGCCACTTGACGAGCGTGAACAACGACTAGTTCGTCAACAAATGCTTCGTGATAATTTCGGGGGCAATGTTCCGTCAGGAATGATTGATCAGCGAGGGCAAATACAGTTACCGTCCGCACAAAATATTCCCAGCGAGATTACTGGAATACTTTCTAAACAATCATCCATGCGTACTCAGGACGAAGTCGATAGACTGGCTCGATTCGCAAGGAGTTCTATTGGCCAAGCACTGGGTGGCCTGCCGGGTCTTGACACTGCAATGCTTACTCCGGAGCAACGTGAAGCTAATCTTGCTAAACTAACTCAAGCGGAACTTACGACAAGAACCAAGGAAGTTCAGTTAGCAGCAGCGCAGGCTGATCTTATAAATTTATTGAATCCCGAACAAGATCCAGTAAAATCTAGCCAGATTAATGCTTCATTGGAGTCCCTCGGGGTTGACCGGATCGGGGAGGGTGGTCTGACAATTGATAGTAAGGGTAATCTCAGAACGCCTACCCAGAAACTAAAGCCCGGTTCCGCTGAGTACAATCGTGCGGTTAATCTGCTGAATCAGACTGCCGGAGGCAGGGCCATACTTTCATCATTCGGTCTCAATAAATTTCCCGGATTTTCTGTAGACAACTAGTATGCCTATAACCTCCGTTAATACTCCAAGCGGTCAGGTTCTTCGTATCAACCACCCGGAGGGTGCTACGGAGGATCAGATCATTGCGTTCGCTGCAAGGCAGTTCGAGACATCTACTGATGACGATGGTCTTCTGGTGGATATAGGCAAGGGTCTACTGACAGGCGGCCTTCAGGCTGCAATCAATGCAGGTGCTGGTTTCGAGCAAGCCCGTGGTATGCTAATGCCGGAGGACGAGGACACCAGCGATGAGGCTATTGATGCCTACATAGCCCAGCAACCGCCGGAGCTAGGGTTGACCCGTGAGGAAGTTCTTCAGCACCGTATAAAGAAGAATCAGGCCAAGAACAAGGCACTGGATAATGCAGTGCGTCTACGTGACCTAGCTAGTAGCATAGGCGAAAGGATCGGGCTAGATGAGGACTTCGCCCAATCCCTTCCGGGACAGATAGTTCAGGGCTTCGGGCAGGTTCCGGTTAGCCTAGCAGCAGGCGCAGTCGGTGGTGCAGTCGGTGGCGTTCCCGGTGCTGTAGCTGGCGTTGTGGCTTCCGCTGCACCGCAGATGATTAGCGAAGCAATCAATGATGCCGAAGGGACTCTTAAAAAATCTTTTACTCAAATGGACAGCGAGGAGAGAAATCAAGTCGCTATGTCATCCATGGGTTATGTGGTTCTGGGGACTGCGCTTGAAAGTGCTGGCTTTCTCAAGACTGTTCCGGGACTCAAAAATTTCTTACGGGGTGGGGGTAAACTTACATCCGGACAACTGAAGAGTCTCAAGCGTGAGGTCGCCGAGGGCTTCGCTGCGGAGGGCTTTACTGAATCAGCACAGGGCCAGCTACTTGATTCGTTTGCTAATGCAACCTATGACGATGACCGTGAACTAATGTCAATGAATGTTCTCGGGCAGAGGTTCAATGAGTTCCTTATTGGCGGTGTTGTGGGTGGCGGTACAGCGGGCGGCTTCGGTGCATTTGAAAGAGCGTCACGTGGAACTTTGTTCCAACCACGTGAGACCAAAGCCGTGTCCACGGGGGGTCAAAAGATTTTTGAGGTGACTTACACTGACAATTCCGGGAACCAAAGAACTCGACCAGTACAAGCATCGTCCGAGCAGGAGGCTGAAAGAACAGCACTTGAGATAATTACTGATGCGAACCTCGATGAGCAATTTATTATTAGTGAACCGGGTGCTGAGGTTACAGCGGAGGCAATGGGTACTTACATACCACAGCGGTTCGTGGGCGAAAGAGCCGAGGCCGCACCTCCGTTCTTCAAGAAGTTCCAGCCCGAACAATACGACGAGGGCCGCTTTGTTGATCTCGAAACAACCGAGGATCTTAGTGACCAGACCTTCGAGGGTGGAAGTATTCGCATCGAGGGTGGTAGCCCTGTCTTGGAGACAAGCGACACCAGCACGGATTCCATCATGGAACGCAAGCCATCCGAAGAAGGTGCTTTGGTTCGTAGTAATCTATTCAAGCAGAAGGCTGGATGGAAGTGGACGCAGGCCCCAGAGGGTGAGCCAAGCACAATTGTATCCGTCGAGCAAGGGAGCAAGCACTACTATACCTTGGACTTCACCAGCGGCAAACCGCTGACACTGAAGACATATCCTGACAAGAAGTCAGAGCCAAGAGGTCGCCCAACTACACGAGGCGAAGTCAAGCTCGGTAATAAGGTCGGGGAGATTGAGGTACGTGGCAAGAAGCATCCGGTCTATGATCGTGTTACCGTAGGGGAACCGGACGTAGTGGCCGGGGTTGGTTCAGTTGAGTTCATTCGTGGCGCAACAGGTGATCCGAAGCAGAACCTTAGGGCTAAAAAGAATCGCCAGAAGGGTACAGGCGAGGGCAAGAATGAATCAATTCGTCTAGAGGTCGATGGCTTGCCGTTGCATATTGGTAATGATAGATCCGTTGGTGGTAAATCGTTTGCTGGCTGGGCTGAGGAAACCTCTGCTTGGTTCACTGACGATGAAATCTTTACTGCTGGTTCTTGGTACGATGGACTAGAGGATCGGTTCATTCAGGAGTTCGGTCCGGATCGTGGCCCAAAGATGATGCTTGCTTGGCTTGCGTCCCAGCAGAACGCATCCCCATCAGCTGGTATTCAGAATACGTTCCGGGTCATTGACCGTCTAGTAGGAATCAAGCACGGCAAAAAGGGCGGACTAGCTGACGCTAAACTCGAATCCATTTTCCGGGATCAGGTTCCCGAAAAAGGTCTAGGCGCAAAGCTATCGGATTTCATTGATGCGGGTAACGGCAGGACTACAAGAACAATCATGGGTGACAACCTCGAAGGTGGTCGTCCGTTCGTTGCTGATGTGCATACGGGCCGGGATTCGGGTAAGCTGGATCAGCAGACCCTTACGAGGTTGAAAGAATTTTCTGACGCAGGGCGACTGACCGTTGACGGCCAGCCAGCAACCGTTGTCATAACTAAAACAAAAAAGAAACAGGACAAGATTGTTCCGGAGGAGGCCGTTCTTCGGTACAATGAAACAAAGGTTACTGAAAAAGGTCCTCAGGTTGTAACGCAAGAAATCACTCTTCTACGGGATCTCGAGGGTTCTCCATCAAACAATGAATACGAAGCGATTGCTGAATGGGGAAATGATCTAACGGATTACCTGAATAAGATTAGCTGGAAGGGAAAGAGCGACTGGCTTCCGGCGCAGATCCAAGCGGTCGGGTGGATGCGTACGCTAAGGCAGTACGGACTCAAGGAATCCGACCTAGAAACGTCCTTTATTGAAAATACTTACCGAGTATCCGCTGAGGTTGATTACGGCCTTGGAGGGGCAATTACGAGCATCTATCCGAAGTTCGACGAATTGAACGAGGATCAGAAGACCCAAGTCACAGAAGAGGTTCTGAACGACATTGTGCCGGCGGTGATTGAATTAATGGCTCCGTCCATAACTCTGCGTGATTCGCAGTTCGGCGTGGGTTCATGGGAAGGTAACCTTGCACCATCAGGGCAGTTCTATCTAATGGGTTCCGAGGAAGCAGTTCGTGTCTTTACGAATGCGCTCGCTTGGGTTACTGAGCAGGCTGGCACAGCCAGCGTTGTTATGGGCAAGGGCGGCAAAAACAATAGAGCATTGACTCTTCGTAATTTAGACGAAGCTGACATTGGTGATTTTGTTGAGTTTATTGAATCAAAAAGAAATGATCCAAATAAGAAAATAGCTAACGCTGCAAAGGCTATACAGGGTTTCTCTAGTCGTCCTTCATTAGACGGAACCGGGATCATTATCTTCGGCGTAACCAACAGAAACGGAGAACCCGCAGCATTGACGGAAGCAAAGGTCAATGCACTGAAACCACTTCTTGAGGAGTTCGCTTTAACACGAAATGATTTAATAGTTGACGATGATAGTGCAATTGCTACTTTTACAGAAAACGATTGGAGAGATAAAAAAAATGGGGAAAGTTATTTACAAGAAATACAGTCCGGAGGAGTCACAACGGAGATTCGGGACAGGCTCGTTCGTCTTCGGGAGCAATACGGACAAAAACTTGCGGAGGTTGGACAGCGTGTCGCCCCGGAAGTCTTCGGGGAAATCCCCGTCGAAACAAGGGTTGACCGATTCGTCGATGCTGCCAAAGAATACTTAGAGGAATCCGAAGTAACCGTAGGATCTGATGTCTCGGCTGAGGCTATTACAGCACAGCGACCATCGGCCCCTGAAGGTGGGTTGCTTCCGTTAGGCAGCTTGAGGAGTTCATCAGGGACAATTTCAAGGCAGTGGCATCCAAGGTGGGTGTAGATATAGTACCGAACTACACGATATCTACTGACGCTCGGTACAATGTAACGAAAGGATACATCGAGTATAACCCACGCTCAATGTTCACTAACCGCACACAGGACGGAACCCGTGCTGCAATGCGTGAAGAGATTATCCACGCTGCTATGCACAAGGTTTTGATGCAGAGAAGCCCGTCAAAGTCCCGCAATAATGCGTGGCTGGACTTCATGGGCAAGCTCGGTAAGGACCTCACACAGGAGCAAAGAGATGCGATTGCTGGTGTATACACTAACCTGCAAGAGGATCATCAGTTCGGTGCTGAGTATTCTCGTGCAGCTATACAGTACCTGCTGTATGGTAACGTGACCGAGCAGTACGTTGTGGGTGGTAAGTCTTGGGAAACAATCAAGTCCCTGCTCAAGTCCGTTCAACGGTTCCTTGCGAGAACACTTGGCAAGGACATCGAGACTAACCCAGAAGCCGCCGCTGTTGTCCGTGACTCGGTTGATCTTGTTCTTCGTTCTGATCCGGAGGCACGTATTACTAACCAAAAGATTTCAAGTGAGGCACGTAGGATTGCTGATCGTGCTGAAGGGAAGGGTGCTATTGATACGGATATCATTGTTAATGCAGCTAACCCGCCCAGCAAAAAGAAGAAGATTGGTTTCTATGATAAGTTCATAAATACAGCCAGTACGGTTCTAAGCGACATCAGCCCAAGGATTGAAAGATTGTTTCAGCAGTACTTGAACAAGGTGGATTCCACCATTCAGCAACGACTGAAGAGCATCAGCCCATTCATAAAAAAGTTTAATGGCATAAGGAATGAAGAAGACAAGCGTAGGCTGAAACAGTTATTGTACTACAGCCCATCGGTAAAGGGCAGTCAGGACGCTGTGGAATTAAGCAGGGAAAGGGATCTACTACTCCAGAAGTACGGTATGTTCAATGAATACAACCTAGTTGTACGACCGATACTGGACGACATCCGGCAGCAGGCGAACGAGCAGGGTATGGATGTTGATTACCTCGAGGATTATTTTCCCCGGCGTGTTCTGGATCTAGCTAAATTAGAACAGGTCCTCGGCAAGACTGTTGCTGTGGACTTCCGTTCCTACATACAAAGGATCAACGAGGACCGGGCAAAGGAAACGGATATTACCAAAAGAAAACCTATCATCGAGGAGGGTTCAACCGAGGAGGCATTGGAGTTCGATAAATATATACGCTCCGGTATGTACACTAAGCGTGGTATAATGACTAAGCATACCAAGGCCAGAACGTACGAGTTCATTGAGGATAGTGCTATTGATTTCTATGCTGATCCCGGTCAGGCTATTGAAGTATATATCAGTAACATGACAACCGCTACCGAGACTATGCGTCTACTGGGCAGGAGATACGAGACTGACAATGGGCAGCTTATTTCTCCGAACCAAGATCGTCCCGGTGAACTAGGTTTACTGATTCAGGAATTACTTCAGAACGGGGAGATTGATTCGGAGCAAGCCTATGGAACCCTACCGGACTTAGCAAAGGTTATCCTGAATCCAATAATGAAGGAGAACTCATTGCTGGCCAGCATGCGTACCTTCAGCTACTTCACTTTACTGGTTGAGCCAACCACAACTATCTCCCAGATTTTTGACCTACCATTTCAGATGTACCAAAACGGATTCTTCCGTACTATTGGATCATTGCTCGGCGGTAAGGAGTTCCGTCTCGAGGATGTAGGAATCAGCAAGGATGATATTGGTGCTGAGTTCCGGAACGAAAAAAAGTTCATGGCTGATGCGCTCCGGATTGGGCTAAAGGCAACAGGGTTTTCCCGGATGGACCAACTAATGAAGGAGACAACATTGAGTGCGAACTACAAGCGCATAAGGAGTCTATCCCGTGGTTACTTAAAGAATCGTAATTCAAAAAATTCAGTTAAGCTTAAAACCGAATTGGATTTTATACTCGGGGATGATGCGGATGCAGCCATAGCTGCTTTTGCAAAAGGGGATCGAAACAATCCGTTTGTTCGTGAGGTTCTTTTGCGTAAGTTATTGGAGTTCCAGCCAGTGAATAGGCTCGAGATGCCACTAGCTGTGAGCGATAATCCGAACCTGCGTATGCTCTACACCATGAAGTCATTCATGATTAAACAGCTTGCCTTCGTGAAGAATAATATGCTCAATGACATTGCGCAGGGTATTGGTACAGGCAACGCCGCACAAGCCCTTCGTGGTTCAACGGAGTTAGCTAAACTTATGTTCTTCATGTTAATGGTGGGGATGCCAGCGGACGCACTCAAGGACTTCCTTGCCGGACGGTCTGGGTACTTCAGTGATTACATGTTCAACGGGGTTGCTCGTTTGTTCGGCATCAGCCGTTACCAAACTTTTGTGGCACGAAAAGAAGGCATAGGTCAGGCGGCTTTTGATTTCATAACTCCAGTAGGAATACAGCAATTCGTGGATAACACTGCTGCCGTGCAGCGTGTCCTGTCCGGGCAACGTGCAATCACGGATAGTAAATTAGTTACACTGGCCCCGATGTCGGATGTATTAAATAGATTATTTGGATTCGGTAGAGCAGGGGAACAACGTGAGTTCCAGCGAAGGCTGAGGGAGGGAGAGCTTCCTACCTTCATACCTCCGGGTGCATTATAAAAAAAACCCCACCCCCCCGCTACGCAGAGAGATGGGGTCACCACCAATCGAGGCCCACAACGGGAACACACACCCGGCCTCGGAAATATTATACAGTATACGTACTCAGTAGTTCTTTGAGTCTACGCTTTTCGTCCTGTAGTTCCTTTCTTTGCTCGGTCATACGCTCGATGCGGTACGATAGGATACGGGACTCATTGCGGATCATTTCGATCTGAGTCTGTATGCGTTCTAGGTTTTCATTCATAAATGCAAGCTAGGTATTTGTGTTTAATTTGTCAAGTTAGAGGTTGGTGGAGGTGGCTGGAGTCGAACCAGCGTCCTTAACCGAGGTTAAGTCGAAATCCCTGCACCCCCTTGTTTGTATTCCGGTAAGCCGAACTTCTTTCTCCACTTGGTGTACGACGAATGCGCTACGTCGCAGCACTCACAAGCCAGTCGATAGGTGTACCCATCATCACGCAGCCCGTCCACCTGCTCAATAATTTTTAACTTCTGTTCATCGGTCAGCCGTTGGCTGGGTTTTCTTTCGACCGTTGGGATTGTCCACTCAGCCGTGCCGTACTCCTCCTCCATGTACTCGATGTCCTCGATTTCTTTTTTGATTCTCTCGTGCGCCCAGTCCAGAAATTTACCCTGCTGGCTCCTGTCGTTGAAAAATAATTCGTCATTGATATGCATTACATAAACCTTCCTGTTTGGTGATAGAATTTTAAATAGTCCCCTACGTCACGTTCACCCTCACGATTCTTTGCTATCCTGTAAGAGAGTCCAGTGTAAGGGCCTCGGTAATCTTTGTCCTTGCTGGATTCAACATCTCCATTGTAAGGCCACATAAGCATCACGATGTCGGCATCGTTCTCAATATCGCCGGAGTCCTTGAGGTCGTACAGGCTTAGGCCTGTCTCCCTCTTGGCTCCTTCACGATTTACTTGAGCGAGCAGTACGATTGAGACGTTGAGGTCCAGTGCTATCTCTTTGATTCTGTGGCTGATGCCGGCGATCCCCTCTGCCTTGCTTAACTTTGAGTTAAACCCGATCAGTTGGAGGTAGTCAATGACGATGAGCTTAACGCCCTTCTTCCTGACTAGGTATCTGGACTGACTGGCGAGGTCATCAGCACCCTTGACTGAATGAACAGTACTGATAGGCAGCCCCGCTAATCGGTCAGTCGCTTCACTGAAGGCTGTGATGTCCTGCGGCGTAGCGTAACCCTGCTCAATGGAACGGATGTTCACTCCTGATATGGTCTGAACCATCCGCTTCATCAGTTGTTTCTGCGGCATCTCGAAGGAGAAGTAAGCAACGGGTGTCCCTTGGTCGATCATAGTTCTCGCTGTGATGTACAGTGCGAGTGCTGACTTCCCGCAGGAGGTGGGTGCTGCAAGTGTAAGCACTTCCCCGGCGGCGATCCCTCCGTTCCCTAGGAATCCGTCCAGCCTGCCGACATTTGTTTTGACTACATCGGCTACGTACTCACCGGACTGCATTAGTTCGATGTCCGATACGATGGAGTCCAAGGACTCCTTGACGCTGTACCCAAGTGAGTCACGTGAATTAATCTCGAGGACATTGGTCTCGAGTTCGGACCGAATGTCATTGAACTCATAGCCCTCGTTGGTTGCCTTCTCCTGAGCGATCCGGCACTCCCGGATAAGTTTTCTCAGGTTAGACTTCTCGGCTACCAGCCTAGCGTAATGCAGGGCCTGTGGCTCCGTTGTAGCGGAGTCCATGAGGGACATGATACCTGTTACTCCCCCGATCTCATCCAGCGTATTTGACCCCTTCAGGGCCTCGCAAAGGTGGATCTCGTCGATGGGTAACCCAGTGTTGGCCAGCTTGTGGAGAGCTTCCCAGAGGAATCTCCCACGTGCTGAATAAAAATCGCCAGCGTTGACGATGGTTGATGCGGTGTCGAAGACTGACGAATCGGATGCATCCAGACAGGATGCGATCAGGCTAGTCTCGGCTTCTAAGTTATGCGGTGGTGCGTTTTCTTCGTTCATCCTGAAGTATCTCCATGATTGAACGTAAGCACTGACCAAGAGCTTTGTATTTCACCTGCACTTCTGGAGTGAACTTGTACGAATCAATTGAATCGTAAAGGTTAAGGGTGATTTCGGTGGCTTCTGATATGTGTTCGTTCATGTGTTTTAAATAAATAGGATAGAGATACTTGACCCCCCGCCGAGTTACGAGAGGCCAAGCATCCTACCATAAGACGTTTCAACTAACCCTGTCTTTCCAGCATCCCTATGGCTATCAATGAGTAACCAATGAGATCCCGAAAAATGTCCTTGGCTTTATCCCCCTCGGAGTTCACCGAGAGGGAGCCATCGGAACAGAAAGCCTTAGCTCTCTGGAATTTATCCTGCATACGAATGCAGATGCCTGTGAGTGGGTCAACCCCGAACTCTGTACTGGAATCGAAGTTAGCGAACGGATTGTCGTTAGTCTCCCCACCAGTGTAGTCCGAGTTCTTTTTCGCAGTAAGGTTCATTATGTAATCAACCTCCTGCTCACGGAACTCAGCCCACCAGACCTTGTCGAACTCATTCATTCTAGAACGGGACAGTATCCGAGGTGGTCATGGCCGGTGCTACGGACGCAGCTTGAGGTTCGTAGGATTGAACCTCGTAGGTGTCCCGTGCCTCCGCTTGCTTGCCCTCATCGGCGTAGTCCAGTGCCAAGGATAGCAGGGGACTGCCACTCTTGGTTGTCTTCTTCCACCCCTTCAGGTAGTAGAGCCCCGGCTTATCGACATAGACTTTGCCGTTGTAGTCCGGATGAGTGTCCTTTTCCTTGCGATCATTGATTCCAAGGAGTCCTGTATTTGCTTTGTATTTCATATGTATTATTGGTTATCGGTTGTAAGAATTGTTTAGTCACTGTTCTCTTTGACTTCGTATGCGCCGTCTATGAAGACACGATCAATGCTGATTCCGAAGTGCTTCTCAATGGCACGGAACTTAGCCCGTGTCATGTGATCCCATTTATCCACAATCTCGTAGCTATCCTTGAGGACTGAGATGGACTCTTCGAGTTCCTCCATCTCCTCCCTGTGGGCTTTGCCGATGTCAAGTGCGAACCTGTAGACTGAGTCCTTGAGATCCTTTAACTCGGACTGAAGTGAATCAATCTGGGATTGAAGTGCTAGTATATTTTTTGATCCGAACATTAGAACCCTTGGTTGGATGTTGTCTTGGCACTCTTGCCGTGGTCGTTGGTAGCATCCGGATCTTTCGTATCGTCGATAGCGAAGAGACCATTGAGTGCGTACTTACGAGCGTAAGAACTAGCGGAGCCAGTAATCTGTGCCTCGTCCATACCCTTCTTGGATGATGCTTCACGAGCGTAGCCTGATGCGTAGATAAAACTATCGGAATCATTATCCAATAGGTTTGCCTCAGCCTTGACGTAGACCCTGCTATCTACTCCTAACTCAACCATCTCATCTGAGATAGTCAACGAGCAACCCCACTCAGCGAGCAGAGGTTTCAATGCGGTAAGGATGTCCTCACAGGAGCGGTAATTGTACCCTCCGAATTTGTTAATCTGCCCCTTCGGGGCTTTCAAAGAGGACTGTATCCCCTGTAATTTTTGTCGTATGTTATGACTCATGTTTAGTTGTGGTTAAGTTTGTCGCTGTATTTTTCTACAATCCTGTCGATTGCAAAAGCGTAGTCCTCTGAATTTACAGTACGTCCCTCAGTAAATTCATTAAGTTGCTGGGCTTGCACTACAAAATCAATAACATTCCCGCCCTTGCCGGACTTGAAACACTTCCAAGCGTTCCGTCCGTTGTGGACATAAAGAGAACACTCATCGTCATTTTCGACAAATGGACTTGAGAACCTTGTACTGCTTTCGAGATGGATCACTCCATCGCCAACGTACTCCCGTACAACCTCTTCGATTGGAACCTTCTTTTCGATCTCACATACAAGTGAAAGAACGCAGTCAGGTGAATTTGATTTGCATATGTTATTCATGTTTTTGTTTGGTTAGTTTCCGGAAGCAGGACTCCCGTTGCTTAGAATTGGTAAGTGAATCAAGGGTTCGTTGGTCAGCCCCTAAGTCACGTAATACTTGGCATTGTTCTTCAGCCGTCAAGTTGTAGGCAAACCGCTTGGTAAGTTGTGTAAGACCCACGGGGTGAAGGACATCTGTACTTTCCTGATCCAGATAGTCAGCGATGTTTCTAAGAATACTGGAGAAATTTTCGGGGGATTGGCCGCACCTCCGGTACAGGAAGTTCTCAATCTTTCCGAGGAGACTGTTGCCCATCCGTGAGATGACACCACGAACCATCCCGGTTCTGTGGTCGTGGTCAACTACCCAGTCCGACTTCCGATCATTCAGTATCGGGCATCGACCCGGCTTGTTGGCTTCACGCCACTTGGCCAGTTTGTTCTGTGGTAAGTACGTCATTAGGACGGATTGCTTTTTATATTTCCTAGTGCATCTCTGGGGTAGTCGATGACTTCTTTGCTGTTGCGAATAGTCGATGGTGATACTGTATGCATACCTTCTTTGTAGCCCTCCTTGTAGCCATTGTCATAACCCTCGTCATAATAGTGATGTCCAAGGATTTTTTCAACCTGTTCCGGTAGCCACATCACCATCAGGATTCTTTCAAGGTGATCGGCAAAGGTTTCGATGTTGCATTCATTATCGCTGACTTCAAGTGTGGCGACTTCATCGTAATGTTCTATCGTTATTTTCATAGTTTGTTAATAGATATAAGTTCGGCGACTCCGCCTCGTTTTAATCTAAAGAAACCTTTCTTGTCCGGCCTGCTGCCGATGTACTTCATTGCCTCCTTCTCGTCCCGAGCGTGCTTGACCGCACGCCCGATGTAACCCTCCGGCATATCAGTTCTCCTGTACTGAATCCTGTACTGGTGCATTACTGACTAGCTTGGTTACATTCATCGGTACTTGAAAGAAGTACTCGCCGGATCTGATGTACTTGTTAGAGACCAGCACGGGCTTGAGTCCCTGAATGTCCCGTGCCGAGAAGTAAACGGCATCGGATAGATCCTTATTCCATACAAAGAAAATTGTATTCGAGGTGAAGAACTTCCTCTTCCTCTCAGGTAGCTGCACTGTATCAAAGGGGAAAGCACCGCCATCCCAGACTACTTTGACCTCGCACTCAATGAGTAACTCGTCGTCATCCTTGGTGGCTATGAGATCCTGTGCGTAGATGTCCGGGTTCTCTCGGACTTCCCAACCTCGATCCCGAATGAAGGCAGATGTAGCCGCTCTGGCGGCGGCATCGTGCTTTTCAAAAAGGGACTGGTCGAATTGTTTCTTCATCGGTACAGTACAGTGAAGCCCTGTCCACCCATTACACAAAGTACATTGTAGTCAAGCCATTCAATTGCTTCCTGCATACTCATGCCCTGCTCCATAGGTATGCGTACCATCTTGTCGTAATCGTACACAAGAAATCCGTTGGCATCCAATCCCAGAATGGCGGAATCGTAGCCGTCGAAACGGATTGCACCGACCTCGGCCTCGTCTATGTAGTCATGGTACTTGAGTCTCATTACATCCTCAGCAGCCAGTAAAGTTCGGCGCACTTCTTGGCAACCTTGATGCCCTTGATCAGGTCATCCTTCGGCCAGTTGTGGTGCATATGTTCGGCGGTGTCGCAGTCAACGATCACTGATCGGCAGGCTGGCAGGTAGCCGAGCCCATGCTCCATCTGTAGCATCCAAGCCTCGATAGCTAACTGCTGGCAGTCCTTTTCGTAGACCTTAGCCTTGCCCTTGGTGTTCGCCCTGCACTTATAGTCAGCTAGGAATAGTTTACCCTCCGCATCGTGACCAATGAAGTCCACGCTCCCAGCTATCTTGATCCTGTTATTAGCGACGACCCTTTCGCAGGATATAGGCTTGACCCCAGTGGCCTCTACCCATTGGACGAATGGTTCAGCCCACTTGTTCCAAGCGGTGTCCTCGGGGTGCTGCCCCTGCTGGAACCAGAAATAGTTTATGTGATCCTCGATCACCTTATGCACAGTCGTGCCGAACTGGGAGGACTCGATCATCTCTCCTGTTATCGGATGCTCCCGTGTGCCGTAGGTCAGCCGTTCGATGTCCTTCCAGTGAAGGTTGGGCTTTTCCCTAGCTAGTTGAGCCATCATGCGTGGCTTATAAATGCTGTCCAAGAAAGCATCCTTCACGATGCCGAGGACTGTAGTCACGGACGGGTACACCTTGCGGTGCTTCCGTGCCTGTGCCGGAGTTTCAATATCGGGATTAAATGTTGGGTCACTGATGACCTCGCAGTTGTAGAAGTGAGCCATAAAAAAAGGTGGAGCCCACATACAAGCGAGCCCCACCCTTGATGTCAAATTAGAGTTCCTCGTTGTTAATGATCTCGGTGAACAACTCTCGGAACGCTCCGAGAAGGTCAGCCGTGTCCCCAGTATCGTACAGTCGCTCGCCGATGTCTTCCATATCGTCACGGGTGAATGCGTGAACACAGGACTCCTCTCTCCACTTGAACTCCGAGATAGTCCAACCGATCTTCGGCTGGTTCTTGACTAGGAAGTCAAGGATCTCGGTGTCACTGGCGAGAGGCATCTCTACCTGACTTGGGATGATGTACCTGTCACCATCCGAAAGTTCGCCGAAGTAAGCGTCCGTGAAAACAAGCCGCCCGTTTTGGATGACTTGGCGTTGTACTAGCTCCCCATCGGAAAGCTGCTGCCCTTGCGGGTATGTGTGTATGTCTAGTTGCATAGGTGTATTATGGTTGCTATGATTAGAATTAGACCGACCCCCAGAATGGAGATCAGTAGAGCATATGCTGAGAAAAAGGTGCTGCGCCCTTTGTATACTAATGGTATGTCGTCAATTGGTTTCATTGATGTTGTCATTGATGTATGTGGTTAAGAAAATCGTAGCTGCCTGCGGGCAGGTTGACTACGTGTTCATCCGTAGCACGATGGTTGAGGAACTGTAGGAATGCAAGGATTTCTTTTGCCTCCGGCATATCCCTCCAGCAAGTGACCTTGGGTTCGATGTTTTCTGGTTTCTGTTTTGATATGTGTTTCTGATTTGACATGGTGTTGATGGTTTCGTTACTTAAGGAACCCCGTCTCACTTAAAGAACCGACCGCCCCCGCAAGGGCGGGTCGGATTCAGTAAGGGGATAGAAGTTCCTTATGGAATTAAGATGCGTTGATGACTTTACTGAGTTCTCCGGTTGGACTGATCCTGTCTTTGACCTCGTCGAGTGTCGCCCTGCGTTCTTTGTGGGCGACTTGCTCAAAGGCATTGGCGAGGTCTTCGATATGGTCGATCAATTCCTCCGGCTCCATGTCTTGGAATGGTTGCCAAGCGTTGTCGGACAGGAACTTATCCTGCTCCTCTATCGTGAGACTATCCCAGTTCTCTGGAATCTCGTCGGTCAGGTAGTGCTGTGAAGCGAGGCGTAGGTAGTATGTGTGGTCGTGCATAATAATTAGAAGTCAAGGTTGATGTCGGTGATGTATTGGTGAGCGGAATCGAGGTCGTCGATGATTGCATCGACCTCGTAGTATCTGTCCTGAACTGAGGCAACGTCGCCCTTGAAGTAAGGGCTGTCGATTGTCTCGTGTAAAATCGCCCGCACCTCGGTGAGTGCGTCGATTGCTTTGCTGAGATGGTCAGCGGATTGTTGTACTGATTTCTTCATGGTGTGTCATGCCATTGACTGGCGTATAGATTCGGTGGGTTAATTCGTAGGGGTCATTGTCGCCCCCGTTGTCGATGTCAGCCTGTGACATTGAGTTGTATTTGGTAGTCACTTCACGATATGTAAAATGACCTTCACTCTCGACGGAGAAGTCGGAGGAAGTGTCCACCCCAAGGGCTTCTAGTGTCAGAAGGTCTTGATCGACTCCTGCCTGAGACAGTTGGTTGCGGACGATCTCGCCTGTAGCGAGGTTGCGAATGCGGAATAGTTCTACTGTTTTCATGGTGTATTGTATTACTTATAGAAGATATGCCTACCAATCTTGGTAGTGCGGGTCAATGATTTTGCCCAGTACGGATTGCAGTAATCCGCATGGTAGTGATCAGCCCCTCCGGTATAGTTGGTGGCTGGTGATTGTGTAATAAACAAAGCCTCGCCCCATCTTGGGTGACGCTTGGCCTTGGCGATTAGCTGGTCGATCCTCCCGCTATTCCAGCAGGAGAATTGCAACCGCTGTAAGCAGACCTGCATAGGTGTGAGCCTACGCTTGGCCGAGCGGGTCAGTATGACCTCGTGTACGGCCTCCATTGCCCCATCGTGGTACTCACCCCCAGCTTCGAGGATGAGCGTTGCTGTGACAATCTCAGTGCTGTTGTAGGCACTGGCCGTGGCGCACCAGAATAGTGCGGTGACTGTGAGTAGTAGCCTCATGATTCGATTGATTCCTTTCCAGCTTTGAGTCCGGCTTGGTAAGCGAGGGACATGAGTACGTCGATTGTCGTACCGATTTCCATCGGGGATATTGCAGTCACAGCACCCAAGTACTCGTCCTCAATCATACCCTTTTTAATTGCGTCATCATTGAGGTTAGCAGCTTGAAACGTGCAGGCACTTGCGACCCCCTTGATTGTATTGCTTGGGTCTCCTGCCTCGAATAGCACGGAGAGCATTTCTACCATTTTTTGGTGATTGTTTGCGGATAGTGTAGGTATTTTAATTAGCATAGTATTGATTGGTGTATTGATTGGTGGCTGTCTCATCAGTTGCAGTTGCCAACCTGCAAGACAGGCTCTCGCCTGTTTCGACTATCATATTTTGTGGACGATGCGGATTATGTGTCGCACCTCCACGGACGTTACGTCGCCGACCTCTACCATACTGGACGCATAGTCCAGAGCCTTCTGCTCGGAGGAGAATGAGTTGTACTCCGTACCATTGAACTCCCCTGTTTCTTGATGTCGAGCAAACGGATTATACGTGGAGCGAACCACGTAAAAGTTGTCGGAAGCGATGACAGGGACGATGTATTTTGAATTTTTCATATATTGATTGGTTGATGGATCAGACATTGCCATTGATGATATCAAAGATCGCCTTTGCTCCATCGAGCCGTGC
>Ga0208767_1001116_pt1 | contig 21477 bp, 10 predicted proteins | sample VirMetDEL_Mar_21_FD_184514 | JGI IMG/M metagenome (GOLD analysis project Ga0208767, IMG submission 184514) | Aqueous microbial communities from the Delaware River and Bay under freshwater to marine salinity gradient to study organic matter... | ecosystem: Environmental > Aquatic > Marine >... | reverse complement strand
TTTTTAGCTGGAGATTTTTTCATCATTTTAGCTGGTGCTTTTTTCATTTTAGCTGCGCTTTTTTTAGCCAGCTTCATAGGACCTTTTTTCATTTTAAATTTTGTTTTTAATGTGTTTATACATTGAGTTACCTAATTTTTCGCCCATTTTGCTGTCTGACTTATAGTGAGCGTGGGCAACTCTTCTACTATAAGATATATTTTCGGCGGTCTTATTAAAAGCTGATTTAGCTTTAGGGTATTTATCACCTAGTACTTTAGCTATTAATACGCCTTGCACTGAGTGACCTGATGGATATGATGGCGTTTTCATTGATGCCATTTCTATATCTTTCATGCTAATATTCATTTTCTTAGCATTTACTTTAGGTCTTGGTCTATCAAAGTATTTCTTAAGTTCTAATATTACAGGTGCTGATTCTTTTATAAGTTTAGCAGCTGTTTTACTATCATAGTCTTCAACTCCGTTTTCTTTAGCTGTTTTTTTAAACGCGGCTTCTATATCGTCGTTGTCTTTTACAAACTTTTTGTTTAACGGTATACTTTCAAGCTCTTTAACTTCTTGCATCGTATCAAAAGTATTATCGCCTGGCGGCTTCATCTTTTTAAACGAAGATATGTTAAAGTCTTTAAACATTAGCACTTATGTCTAGATGCCCACATATTAGCGTAAGCACTTGGATATACTTTAAATTTTCTTTTAGCAGCAGCTTTTTGACAAGGCTTTAACTTACCTTTCATAGGTGATTTATCTTTACTTTTGTCAACAAGTTTTCTTTTAGCTGTTTTTTCTTCGTCTCTTTTAACAGGATCAAAGTTTTTAAGCTTTCTTTTACCTACTACTTTTTTTATTTCTTTGTTTTTTAATTTAAAAGGCATAATACATTTTTTAACAGTTCCATCTTCTTCTAGCAGCTCTACCTCTTTCGCCAGTCCAACCTTTTGATCTTGCACAAAAAGATTTTCTACGTTTAGCAGCTTTGCTACCTGGTTTTAACTTAGAAGGTTTAGTAGTTACGGCAGTTTTTAATTTACTACCAGGATTATTTCTTTTGTACTCGTCAACACCTTTTTGTGTCATACCGCCGCCTGCAGCAGCACCTGTACCTGTTTTGTTTGCTTTATTAAAGTTTTTGCCACGCCCAATAGTTCTACGTGGATCAGCTTTACGCATAGGAGATTGATCAAACACTTTTATAGGATTACCAGTTGTTTGAAACGTTCTTCTTCTGCCGCAACCTGTGACAGGGAAAGGATTATTTTTTTGCGTATAAGCCATAGTTAAAGTATTACTTAATTTACCACCTATTTAATCGTGATGATAGCACAGTTGACTTTTGTTAGTTGTGCGTATGCTACATCTTTTACCGTTCTTTAAAATTTGACGGCATTGTTTCTTTTTAGCTTTTTTTCTTTCTTTTATTTTTTCTTTAGCTTCTCTAATGTCTTTATACGTATCAATACCTAATTGCCATTGATTCCAGCCTAGCGATACAAAAAGCCTTTGCATTGCAGTATTGTCTTCGTTAAAAGCTTCTTTTAGGTTGTCAAGTTTAGTGTAGATTCTATGTACAGGAGCGTTGGTAACGCCTTCTATTAAAGAAAAAGTCATAGGGTATACTGGATTATCAATATCAAAAGCACCTATTTCAGACATAACTTCTTTATTATACTTATATGTATCACTAGCTTTTTTTATTTTTCTAGCTTTACTACCTATTTGAGGCGATACGTTTAACACTTCTATAAACGTATTAAAGTAGTCAGCTTTATATCCTTTTTCACTTTCTTTCATAAAGCTTCTAATTACGTTTTTAAATGTAGATACTATAGCGCCTTTTACTCCAGAACCTCTTAGCCAACTATCAGCCATACTATTTACTAAACTCTCTTGTTTTTGTCTTGCTTTAGTATCTTTGTAATAAAATGTTACGTTAGGATATTCAATTTTGTCTATTGTTCCGTTTTTAATGCCGGTTTTGTATTCTCTTTTTACACTGCTTGGCACTTCTTCTTCCTCTGGATCGTCTTCTGCAAACAACGCTTGTTGAAGACTGTAAAATATAAGACTTTGTATTGCTCCGTAGTAAGCTATTCTTGATATATGAGTTTTTATATCACCTCTTTTATTTGCTATATCAGTAATTGCTTTTTTAATTATTCTATTATACTGCAAAGGGGTATTTTGAAAAGCTAACAATAATCTACCTACAGGAGCAGCTTGCTGTTGTGATATACGATCAGGTCTACTTGACTGCTGAGACTCTTCTGTAATATCTTGAAAGTCTATCATTGCTTGACTCTCTGCTTGCTCTTGAGTCATGCCTTGCTTCATTAAAGAGTTTACTCTGTTTCTATAAAAAGCAGCACCACCAAAAGCAATAGCAAAACTATCTGCTATTTGCGTTGGCGTAAAACCTATTTTAAGAAGATAAGCTAACGCGCTAGAAGCATTACCACCACGGCTTAAGCTATCAGCTAAATCAGCCGTTTGTATGTCTTGTTGTAGTCCAGATCTTCTAACTTTCAACTGAGGTGAGTTAAATAGCATTTTAAAATCCTCTGCAAATTGCTTGACGTTAGCTATAGCTTTAGCAAAAGCAAATATATTATTGTCTGTATGATTTATAAAGTTTACGGTAGATATTGTTTGAAGAACTGCTGATCTACTGTTAAAGAACATGATAGCACCAACGGCGCCTTGTAGCCAGTTCATAGCTTTGTTGGCCATAGCGTTTGGACCAGTAGGTCTATTCTTACCAGTACGCATACGATATAACATATCTTTCAAGGCCTCAACATAACTTTTCCCCATAGAGGCTTCAAGCTTAGCTAACATTTCAGGATTATCTAATAACTCATCAATGTTTTCTTGCCACTCTTGCAAAGCTTTATTTCTATGCACAGAGTTTAAAGCTTCGTACATGTCGCCTTTTATACTACCAACACTCCAGGTTTCTTTTGGAGCTACATATTCTCCAGAAAGTTGTAAAGTTTTTCTTATATCTAAAGCAAAGCTAACCATGTCAGCATTTTGAGCAACTTTAGCAGCTATAGCTTTTTGCTCTTTAGTTGTTAAACCTGGAACTTCTATATCCTGTAAATCCCACAGGTATATTCTTATAGCGTCTTCATTAGTAAATTCACTGTCAAACTTTTTCTTAAGTATTTTAATAACATCTTTATGCTGTTTTCTTACTTTATTATAACCTTCCATCATGTTATACTGTATAGAGTTTAACTTTCTATACGCTCTATTAAATGGATCAAAGAAAACTTGCTTGAAAAACTTCATGTCAGACTCGCCTTGCTTGCCTTGACCAGCTAGTCTCATCATCAAACCTTGGAAGTCGTCAGCGCCTGGAGCAATAAAAAACTCACGCTTACCTTTTTTAGCACCTATAATTTTAGCTCTTGCAGGATCTATATCTTGATCAACACCCAAGTTACGCTTAAGTATACTGTCAAAGTTTTGTTTTTTAGTTCTACTAAACTTAATTTTAGCCTGCACCGACTTACCTTTAATGTCTAGTTGATCAAATATATTTTGTACAGCTTGCACGTTTGTAATAGCATCGTCAACAAAGTACATATCGTTATATCCTTCGTTAGCGTACTTATCAAGAACCCACATAGCTTTTGCTTCGCCAGTGCTATTACCTAATCCAGTTATATTTTCTAAAGGTATATTGACGCCTTCAGATTTTAGCCACGCATGTATTGCTTCTGCACTTTCAGGCGCTCTAGCTGTGAGTATAAACACGTTATCAGGGCCATACTTTTTGATTTGATTTTTCATCTTAGGTAATAGCGGGCCCGGCTTACCTTTAGTAACTTTATTAAAGTCAGTAAAGTCAAACTCATAACCTTGATTAGCTAAGTCTTCACCTACAAATGGCCACTGATCAGACTGTATTTCTTTTGTTACACCTTCTTTGGTGGCTATAATAACGTTTTTACTAATGCCTACAGTTTCGTCAAAGTCAAATATACTAGCACCTTTTGTTTTAGAAAAATAAGCTTGTGTTCTAGCTTGATCAGAAGCTTTAGTTATGTTTTGAGCAACGCTTAGCTTTTTTGATTTTGAAGCTTTTATTTTTACATTTTCAACATTAGCTTTTGTTAAAAGGCTTGCGTTTTGAGTTGGCAAATGATAAGCTGCTAGTTGAGGTTCTACTCTAGCAGAAACTGTGTAATAAGTTCCAGCTTTATTTAGCGTAAATACTATTCTAACTCGCAAAGGCACTTTAACATCAATATCTTTGGCTTTTGTTAGTCCTTCTATTTTAAGGCTAGCTTTATCCATGCTTATATCAAATAAACCTCTGCCTTTAAATTCTATAGCATGACTTATTTTTGAATCACCTTTTGTATTTGTTTTATCTTCATATTGGTTGAGAACTTGTTCAAAAGTAATTTCTTGTTTAATATCATGAGCATCAAGATGTATATTGTTGCCAGCTCTAATAACACTGTTAACAACGTCTTTTTCTATTCTCATGTTGCCGCCTTTTTCTTCTGGCGTACCTTTTTTTGTAACTCTAGTTTTAGTAACTGAACCTGGCTTAACTTCGTTAGCAACTTGCTCAATATTTTGAAAAGTTTGTAAAATAGCTTTTTCTATTGCTTGTTGCTCTTTACCGTAAAGATTTTTGTTAGATTTAATTTTTCCATCAACATAGTTTAAACTAACAGAAATTCCTCTAGCAGTGTCACCTTTTACTTCAATAGCAAGAACTAAATTGTTATTAGCATCTAACACTCTAATATCTTGATTGCTATCAGTTTCGCTTGGGTGCTCTACTATGTAGCCTTCTTTGAGTAAACCAGGCGTATTTTTAATTTTAGCTCTAAGTCTATTACCTGCTATAATTTCATATTTTCTGTGAAGAGGCAATTTTTTACCATCTTTAGTTCTATACCTTGGATCATTATCAATAGCGTCAAGCTCTGCTTGAGTAATCAATTTATCACTCTGTATAAATGTCTCCCACTTTCTTTTTTCAAAAGTTTCAGTTACTTGATTGACTGTTTCTTTGTCAGTTTCTTTAGCGTAAGCTTTAAAGTCAGAACTTTCTAGACCTTTTGCTTCTTTAACTAAAATATCAAGGCCTTTTTGAATTTGCTTTTGTTTTGCAGTCTCACTAAACTTAAGACTAGGCGCTCTGTTTATTTTAACAGCAACATCATTAACCATAACTTGAACAGCTACATCTGGATTTGCTGATATTAGCTCTTCCATAATGTCAGGCTCTTGCATAGTTTCCATCATAGCATCTTGCGATAGCTCAGTGACTATCATACGAGACAAACCGTCTTTTCTAGTACCTAAAGTAGAAGCACCAAGCTCATAACCTAATACTTCTTGCATGTCAACACCAAAGAAAAATGCTTGTAGCTCTTCTTGAGTAGGCATACGCTTCTCAGATAAAAATACGCCTTCTTCACTTTTGTTTATAGCATCAGCCGGCAACTTACCTTGATCAATAGCTTTTTGTATATCTTCTTGCGTTGTAAGTCTTCTAATAGGTACAGTGAATATTTTTTTACCTTCTTTTAATTTACCTTTGCCCACAAGACGTTCCATAGCCACTAAATCTTGTACTGTAGAAAAATCTATAATAGCCTCAAAGTTGTTTAAAACAAACTGTCTATACGAAGCTCCGCTGCCAATTGATCTTTGAACAATGTTCTTCATGGTCTTCTTTACCATGTTCTCAAAGTTGAGCAAAAACTTGCTAGCTGTTACGTCAGCTTTAAGCTTTCGTAGAGCTGTTCTAACGCCTTCCCTGACACTTTCTACCTGTGGCTCACCTATTAGCTTAGAGCCATCGTTATTTTTTAACTTATGTCTATACCTTGACTTTAACTCGTTCTTGTCTTGCTCTGACTCTTGAGATCTATTTTGAGAATTAACATATAAGAACCCTAAGTTTTCTTCTTCAAGTTTAGCCAGCGTAGGATCAGCTTCACCTTCAACAAGTTCTGCTGCTGTTCTACCAGAGTCGTCTATTGGCGCATCTAGCGATCTACCTGTGACAGTTTTTTTAGCAGCTTTTGCAACATCACCCATTCTGAAGTTAAGACGCTGATTAATATAACCTGATAATCCAAACTTACCTTGACTTGTAGTTTCTTTTTCAGGATTAAATCCTAAAACGTCAGGTATTAATTTAGCTTTAACATCTTCAATATAGTCAGCCATAGGTACGCCGTTGACATTAGCGCCTTCGCCTTCAGTATCTATACCTTGTTTAGCTAACCTAGCTTTTATTAAACCAGTTAAGCCATCACCGTCAATTAAGTAATTGTAGGCTTCTATGTTTGGGCCAGCATCAAACTCTGCTTTAGTTTTAGCTTTTTGACCAATAGCATCTACTTTGCTTTGTATTTCAGATGCTTTTTCAGATATTCTAGTTAACGAAGCTTTTGTTTGTGTAGTTTCACCTACTTCTATTTTATCTTGCTCAGCAAACTTAGTTATTCTTTTACTACGCTTACCTTTTTTAATTGTCTTGTGATAAGTTTTTAAAAAGTTATACGCTTGTCTACCATTTTCAAACTCACCTCTTCTTCCAACAAGTCTTAACACCTCTTCGCTGAAGTTTTTAATTTTACTACCAAAGCCTTCGTCAAAAGATATTTCTTTCTTATCCATAGCGTCAGAGAAATATGTAAACATTTCTTCTGATTCAAAATTAACGTCACCGTCTATGTCTTCGTTGTTTTCTACAAATCTTTTTTTAACTGCAGCTTTCTGAGAGTCTGTAAGTAAATTGTAAAAGCTTTTGTTTAAGTTTATTTTTTGTTGCGTAGTTAAATTATCAAACTTTTTACCTATTATGTTATGAAGAAACTCGTGACTAGACACAGATACAGCACCAGTTTTTTTAGCAACAACATCGTTCATTAACTGAACGCCACCTTCAAAAATACCATCAGCTTCTCTAACGTCTTGACCTTTCTTTTCATTAAGTATTTTTAAGTCTTCATCGTACTTTTTCTTTGTAATTTTGCCGGCTGCAAAGTCTTCTTGCAACTTTTGAAGTTGCATTTCAATTAACTCGTCATATCTTTTTTGAAAAGCCTCAACGCCACCGCTGTTTTCTCCATACCTTTCAAACGTAGCGCCAATATCATCAGAATACTCTTTAACGTTGTTAGCGTAGTCTTCTAAAACTTTTACTCTCGCTGACTCGCGTGTTGATTCAATTTCGTTGCTTATAGAATTAAATCTGTTTTGCAGCACCTTTTTTTCTTCTTCAGAAGTTGCGGTTCGATATGCTCTTTTTATTTCTATTTGAGACTCTATGTTTTGCACATATTCATCTAGCTGCTCATCGGTCATGGCATCTATAGTAAGCTTGTTGTTGCCTTTTATTCTATTGGCTTTAGCAACTAAGTCAAGCATTTGATCTTTTATAACTTTTTTTGATTTTTCAGTTTTAGCTTTGTTGTAAGCTGTTTGAAGAACGCTTGCTTCTTTAGCTATTTCGTTTAAAGCGCCTTGATCATTAGCTTCCATTAGAGTGTTGTAAGCCCTTTCTTTAGCTTTAGGGTTAAGCTTGTTTAACCCGCCAGCGCTAGCTATACTTTTACCTACCGCACTACCAACTATAAAACTATCACCAATTTCTTGTATAAATTCACTTTCTATATTTAAAGTAGCTATGTCTGATGATAGTTTATTAGCTTGACCTTCTCTTCTTTGCTTGTTAAGAGTGTATGCGTCAAAATAATTACTGACTAATGCAGTTGCTGATTCTGCAAATCCTTCTGCTAAACCACTACCTATAACTTTTTTACCAAACGCTAGTACACCTTCTTTTAAAAACTCTTTTGCAGCTTGAGCAGATGTTTGATCACTAATTAGATTAGCTCTTTTTAACAAATTTCTTGTAACTATTTCAAAGCCTGCTTCAATAGCACCGCTACCTGTTGCGTTTAATAGCAAATTACCTACATTGGCGTCTTCTTCTGCGCTAAACAATTCTTGTTCAAACTTATTACCAGCAGTACTAACACCTAGAGCTACCATGCCCCAAGGCCCAAGTCTAGCAGCTATTAAAGATGGTATAGCTTCTATCATGCCGTCTACAGTCTTGTTTGCAGCTTCGCCATATTTACCTTCTTTTATAGCGTTAGATATTGTTCCGCCTTCTCTACCTATATAATTAAATAGCTGTGCTTCTAAAAGCTCACTTTGAACGTTAGCCGTTTTATTTTTAGCAAATATATCCTGCTTTTGCTCAAGAGTTAATTCTATACCATCTAACTCTTTTAAAAATACCTCTACGTTAGTGCCTACGGCGTTTGCATAATCAGCTATGCCGTTGACTGCGCTAACCATACTATAAGCGCCAATGGCTAATTTTTCTTTAACTGTTGTAACAGGCTCTTTATATCCAGGATCACCAGGTTGTAATTGTTTTACTGCGCCTATATCAGCTACAGCAGCTACATCATCTTGAGGCGAGTACGCTAATTTAAAAACATCAAAGTTGTTATTAAAAAGTCCTCGTTGAGTTATATTTTCAAAAACTGTTTTTTGATAATTTTCATTAAGCATAGCTTTGCTAAAATCATCAAAAGAAACATTGATCAAGCCTGATTTAAGTATAGTTTGATATAGTTGTTGTATATTATTCATTGAATATTATAGTTGGCCGTAAGTTTGAGTATATAGTTTGTCAAAGTTTTCACCTGTCATTTCAACGCCTGACTCAATCATTTTATTATATACATTAAATATATTATCTAAAGCTACGGCAGCATCATCAACACGTTTGCCGTCTTTAGAAGTGTAATTGTGTACAGGTATTTTTAAATATTTTTCATCTATTCCAGAAACTAAATCTTCAAGACCTTCAAGCTCAATTGCTTCTTTAAAATCAAAAGTTGTTGCATCGACGCTAACACCTTCAGGCATGCCAATTATTTTTCTATTTCTGTTTAACAATGTTGCTATTTCTTTATCGTTAGTTTCATCATCAAAATCAAATAATTTATCATAAACCTGTTGCTTAGTTCCTACCTCGTCATAAGCACAGCTCCCATCATCAATGGTTGCGTCAGCTTTATAGTTAGTAGCTTTAGGATCTGTGCAACCTACCCTTGGATTTAGTGGAGTTTCATCTTTTGCCTCTTGCTTTTTGTTATATTGACTAGCAATATTACTTTTCATTTCGTTATGATACCATTTAGTAAAATGTTTTTTAACATCAGGCATGCCTTCTACTAAAGCATCCGCTGTTACGCCAACACTTCTAATTCTTTCGTATTCTGCCATTTTAGCGTCTTCATCATCATCAGCAATACCGTTTGCTTTATACCAAGACGTAAACCAATCATTAGTGTCAAATCCCATAGCATCGTCAGCGCCTCTATTATCAAATATAAACGACTTTAAGCCTGCATTACCAACGCCATCATTTTTCCACAAGCTATTAATCTTACTGTACAGTACAGCGTCATCTACAAACTGAGCATTAATAACCTCATTGTAAAGACCAATATGTTTTTCCATTACAACAGAGTTAGTATACATAGGTCCACCAGCATCTAGGCTAGATATAGCTATAGGATCTTCTTGTAGATTATTAGGATCTTGCCAGTGAAGCTTGCCATTAACATTTACAAAATTGTTTTTATTTCCAGAAAGAATATCTTCATACATGTCTCTCTCAGACTTAGTCATACCTTCTGTTAACTCTTCAACTCTATTGTCATCTTTCATTATATTTCTAATGCCCAATAGCTTTTTATTGTCTTCTCTTAGTTGAGCGCTAGTAGTATTTATTTGATTTAATTCGTTAGCAAGCTCTTGATACCTTGGGTTACGAATATCCATAAATGACAACTGTTGATTTATTTCTCTAAATCTTAAATTGTTTTGTTGCATTACATCATTAACTAAGTCTCCAGTGCCATCATATAGTAATGACTCATCTATTTCTGGATTAGCCGCAATGTAAGCTGCCATACCTGCTTTTTGAGCAGCCTCAGCTTTATCTTTTAATTCTATAAGCGGAGCAACAGCTTTTTTTATATTAGATAATCCAACTAAAGGTTGAAGAGCTTGTTGCCTAGCATTAGCAGACAATTTTTCATACAGCCCGCTACCAGTAGACTTACTTACGCCTTTCATTAAATCACCAAGAAAATCTTGGTTTTGTATAAAGCTTTTCTTTTCTTTTGCCATTTTTATTGCTTTTTAAATCCTCCACTAGCAATACCACTAGCGATAGAAGTGCCTACGCCGCCTAAAGCACTAGCATACTCTCCTTGAGCTGTGTTGTATGCTTGGCTGGTTGCTGTTTGCCTGTCTGCTGCTAAGCCATATATATTAGCTGCTCTATCCATTTCTTGTTGTTGAACGTAAAGATCACCTTTTCTTTGCAACATGTCTGTTTCATAAGCACCTTGGCGCTGTAGCATGTCTATTCTCTGCGCGTCTTGTCTTTGCAGCGAGTCTATTCTGCTGGCTTCGCCTCGTCTAGCTGTTTCACTTTGACGTTCTTGTCTAGCTATTTCTACAGCTTGCTGTCTAGCTTGCTGAGTGCCAATGTTAGATATTTGTTGTGCTAAACCAGCTACGCCGCTACCACCAGCTACGCCTCTTAAATTGCCTAGTATATTAGCTTGTTGTTGTTGCGATTGCTCACGCATATAGTCTACGGCTCTAGTGTCAACTTGAGGTTCTTCATATACGTTTTCCATACCTGTAAACTGACTTTGTATACCTTCGTATGGATTTGTTACACCTTCGTAAGGATTCGTAAACTCAATAGCGTTATAAGCATCTCTAGCCTCTGCTAATCTTTCTCTAGCCTCTGCGTCTGCTCTTCTAGAAGCTTTTCTAGCTTTACCTGCACCAAAAAGCCCAGCTAAAGATGTTCCAACGCTTATCGCTGTTAAGGGGTCCAACTTGAGCGGACTTATTTTTTTTAAACCTACTATTGCCATATTATTAAATTTATGTATTAATAGTTACATTTTTGACTTGTTATTTACTACTTTCTGATACCTCTGCAGATACAGAAAACAATTTACCTTTATTATCAGAGTCTAACTCTAGCTTAACTCTAGCGTAATAGCCTTTTAAACCTGACGTATTTACTTTGTTGTTTTTTACAAACATTAAAAAATCACCTTCTTGAGGTGTTGCTGGAGTTTCAACTGTAGTTATTGTTGATCCACTAATATTAGTTACTTCTCCAATTATTATAGGATTATCTAAGCTATTAGATATTGGACCTGCACCGTTTAGCGGCGCATAATATAATATATCACCTACTTGAAGCGAATCGTTTATCTTTATATTTTCGTTTAATTCAATTATCATGATACTGTGCCTGGCGTTATTAAATCGTCAATACTTACGTTTATTGTTTTATTAGCTTGAGGAAACTGAGTTACAGTTAGCTGAGCATTTAAAGTAGCGGCTGTCGTTAATACTTGTTTTCCACCACTTGCATGAGTAAAAGTTAATTGTGTACCTACGCTTAGCGTTTGTGAAACATCGCAAGTAATAACACCGTCACCATCAGTTCCGTCAGGGTCTGGCGTAACTACGTTTACGTTATTAGTACTAGAGTTATCAACACCTAAACCGTTAAAAATAGCTACACTACCACCTGGTATTCCTTGAGTTTTAGTCACGTTAATAGTAGTTCCAGATCCTCCAGCTCTAACATTTGTAGTTACTGGTGATGTGCCTGTGTCTATAGAACTTGAATTTAAAGTAATACTAGCGCCTATAGCTGAAGCTGCTAAAGATAAACCAACTGCTCTTAGCGTCATAGTTTCTCCATCTTCAAAAGCAACAGAACTACTAAACACAACTTGATTAGTACTTGTGTCTATAGTTTGTATAACAGTAGTAGAAGAAGGCGCTGTAGTTCCTTTATGGAAAATTAAACGCATACCTACAACTAAGTCTGTTATATCTGAAAGTATAGCTCTAGCGCCAGCGACACCACTGCCTGAGGGATTACTAGATATAACTTTAGTTGTCTCAAAATTAAAACTATTGTTATTTAACTGTCCTCTGTCAATAACAATTAAGCCTTGACTGTTAGCATCTGTAGTAGCATTGCTTATAGTTCCTGATATATTAACTATTTTTGAAGTTGACGTAGAAGGCGATCCTGTAGTTGTAGTATTAGCTATTACCGGATCAGAAGCATACTTAGCTGTATTATCTGTAGTTACAGCAAACGTTATTGTAGAATCAGATATAGAGCCTATTTCTTGAATATAAACTCCACCAGAAATTACTGTATCTGTGTAAGGCTTTGGACTTACAATAACAAAATACTTTACAGAGTTACCAGCTGGAAAATGTATAAGCTTTGAAAAATTAGCACTTGTTAACTCAAACTCTAGCTTGCTTTTAGTATTAAAGCTAGATTCAAAACTACTTGTAACAAAGTTATAAAACTTATTAGTACTACTAACAACTTGCATAGTTGCTTGAGCGCCTACTTCACCTTGTATAGACAAAGATCTGTTTTCGCCAGCAGCGTCTAGATCAGTCGTTAATATTGATATGCTATTTATATTTGCCATTTATTATTCGTCTACAATAATTTCATCGTACTCAACATTAGCAATAACACCTAAGCCTTGTACATTTAAACTTCCTATATCATCTGAGTTTGTATTATCAAAAGAACCTCCTCTTACATAGTTATAGTATTTACCTTCTTTTTTAATAAATTCTGGTATAGAACCTTTTTGTAAATCAGTAACTATATTTGAAACAAACCAACCATCACTACTATTTAAGTTGTCGTAGTTTACATCAGTAGCACCACCAGCATGCTCAACATAACCGTTTCTTTTACCTGCGCTACCTTCGTAAGATAATGTTTTAAAATCTTTTACTACAGGCGTAGAATCATTAAATATAAAATCAATAAAAGAATTTACTCTAGCTTGATCATAGAAAACGTTGTTATTAGTTTCTTCTTCGTGGTGCTTGTATATTGCTCCGTTATTAAACGTGTAATAATCTCCACCTAAACTTATCCCGCTTTCTGGAATAAACGATTTAAAACTTATCCAGCCTTTTGCGTCTTCGCTATAGCTTAACGTCTTTGGTTTAAAGTCTTCATCTACTACAGGTATCATAGAAATATTATCTATAGTTAAACTAGCTCCATTGTTTTCACCACCAAAAGCTCCAAAGTAAAAAACTAAAGTATTATAATATACGCTTATACCTTGACCTGTTACAGCGTCAAATGCGTCGTCTATAGTAAAGTATTCATTAAAATGACTAACGCCGGTTTGAGCTTGAGAAGGATATAAAGTCTTGTAATGAAATCCTTGTCCTTGAGAGTTAAAGTAATATATTCTACAAAAAGAAGTTCCAGCGCTACCATTGCTATAATCAAACGAAAGATTATATCTAGTGCCAGTTCTTAAATTACCTAAGTTTTGTCTAGCATAAACGGCTAACGCTGACGTTGGATTTATATTATCAAAAACTAAAGACCCACTGTCCCAATACACGTCGTTTGTTTCGTTTTCATTACTATTATCTTCGCTCTCAAAAGTCCAGCTATCTGCTCCGCCACCGGTAAACAAAGATGTAGCATCTTTTATTGATATATTACTTACAGAGCCTTCAAAAGTGTTGCCGCTTGATTGAGAAAAACTTAAAAAGTATGCGCTAGCTGTAGAAGCCGGAGCTATGGATTCAATGTCTGAACCATCTGGCTGAGAAACTATAGTTGGCGTATAATCAGACGTAGTATTGTAATTTATAACGTAATCTCCAGCTTCAGTAATGTTAGCTACAAACCCAGCAGGCCCTGAGTCAGTTGGCACTTCAATACTCACTACTAAAGTTCCACTTATAGACCCTGTATCTACGTTATTTCCAACGGTAAAAGACAAATTATATCCAGCGTAAGTAGGTTGTAAATAATCTGCGTCAGGATTAAAAGCTGCGGGAGGCGCACCGGTAGAACCAGCGTTGTTGCCGTTATAAAGATTTGAAACAAAGTACTCTGGACTAACAGTGTTAAATTGAGCTGCATTATTTTTAAAATACACCATTGGTCTAGCTCTTTCGGTTACAGTGTATTCTTCGTCAATATAAAACTCTTCTATATATTTGTACGCTGCGTGAGGCATAGTATAGTTTTCGTCCTTTATTTCCCACTGATTAGGCTCTGACATAGTAGGTACATCTGTTATGTCGTACAGTTGCACTTCGTCAAGAGTAAATCCTGGATTACTATTACTGGCATGCCAACTAACCATTGTAAAGTTATTTACAGTTACTTGCTGATACCATATAGCTAATAGTACAGGCGTGTTAGATCCGTCCCAATATCTAACGGCAGGCCTTACTTTTATACTGTTTCCATCAGTTGAAGAGCCTGATATTTGACCAAAATGATAAGGAAGATTTTGCCTAAACTCAACATCTGTTTCATTTTGAGCGTGGAGAAAAGGTTGTGTAGTTCCTACGGCATCCACTGATTGTGAACCATAGCCATACACAAAAGGATCTCTAACTTGTATAGAAAAACTATATAAAGAGCTAGGATCAGCGTGTGGTATTTCAACCATATACCAGTGAGTACCCTCAAGTTGAATCCCACTACCTTGTTGTACGTTGCCATCAGCATCTGTATAGTTTAACATGTTTTGTGTACTACTTTGGTCTGCGGCCCTTGTTATTGCGCTAGAAGTATAGACTAAAGTTCCAGCTATATCAACGTCAGTAAAGTCTGCTCCACCAGTAAAAGCGTTATTAAGCAACTCTTCTCCAAGAAGTGTTTCAACTAATTCTACACCATCGTCAAAAGAATCGTTAGCAATTATGTTTTCAGTATAACCATCTCTTATAGTTAGGTTATATTCCTGCTTATCTTCATCGTATGTACCTAAGCACATAATGTTGTCATCTGCTAAATTATCACCAAACCAGTCTTTCATACCAGCATCTGATATTGGTGTTAAACCGTCCATTGACAACCTTAGCACAGCTCGCCTTTGCTTGTCTGTAAAATAAGCTCTATATGATTCGCTAGCAAAAGACTCAGGGTTTTTAGATATACCAAACTCACCTACAAATGGAGTAACTTGACCAAGCACTCTTTCGTTAGCAACTAGTTGAGGATTGCCGTCAGCGTTAAACACAGCGTCTTTATTACTAAGAACTTTTACAACTCTGTCTTCACAGAACACTACTAAGTTAGTTTGTCTTTGAAATAACTTTTGTATACTACCGTATGTAGGGTTTAAGTCTTTTGTTATCTTTTGAGCTTGTATAAACTGATTTAAATTATTAACACCCGTGTTAGAATTATATAGCCCAGAGAATATTAAACCATGCTCTCTTACTTCTTCTCTATAGGGCTCATCTAGCGTCGTAGATGCTCTAGCACCTGTTCTTATAGAAACTCCGTTAAAATCATCTCTAACAGTGTTAGATTCTATACCGTTACCAAAAGCAAATACATTATAAAAATTTGAGTAATAAGGCAGTGACGGTGAAAGTTTTACTTTGAAGCCTCGTCTATAACCGTAATTACCCGAACCACCTCCTGTAATATAATAATCAGTAGTTGAGTTTGCCTCTGTTATCTCAACATGAACAACGCTGCCATCAGCTCTAGTTATAGCTAAAATTTTACCTTCATAATCTAGCTCTGTAGTTCCATCAAACGGATCATAATAATTAAACCCACGGTCTTCATCATCTAATCCGTTGAGAACAATACTTAACTCTCCAGCAGCTGAATAATAAGCTTGACGAATGTATCTTTCTTTAGGTAATCCAATGTTATCAATAGCTTTATCAAAGTTTAACACTTCTACTCTAGATCCTATTGGAAATATAATATCTTTATTTTCTTTTGTTATTTCTACAGGTATAGCGTCGCTAATCTCGTAGTAAATATCTAAGTCAGCTGATTTTTCAGGCTCTGTCTCAAACAAAGCTTTATTAGTAGTAGCATCACTAGAAAACGACTTAGCGCTTTCTTCTACAAACTCAAATAAGCTATTACTACTATTAACATCAAAAGTCGCGCTGTCTTGATTTAAAGGTTTAAAACCTGTAGACGCTTGAGGATTTTTATCTAATTTTAAAGCATAAACTACACGTCTATTAGACTTAGCGCCAAAAGCTTCTAACTTATCTAAAACAGTATTCCATTTTGCTCCGCTGCTAGAAGAATAAGCTCCCAACGTGCTGTGTGACGTTGGATTATCTTCCATCCAAGCTACTACAGCTTCTTCAACACTGTCACCACCGTCAATCCAAGAAGTGCCATCCCATGCTTTTCTCATACGCCAAGGCGTGTGATTATAAACATATTTTACATCAACGCCAAGTATAGTGTATATTTCTTCATTAGAGTCTACAGAGAATCTAAATTTTTTACCTGCAACTAAATTGCTAATCATTGTTTGCACGGCCTGCACGTCTTCAGCTCCATAAGTAGGATCAAACTGTCTTTCGTGTTGAGTTTGATAATCTGGATCATATCCACGTAAAACGCTATACTGTACGTTGCCGTTAGGAGAGAACTCTTCAACGCCAGGCTCTGGAGCTAAATAGTGTCCAGCCGCGCCACCTTGGCTTACATCATACCAATGGCTTTCCATTTCTATAAAGCCAATACCACTACCGCCTTTCTTGGTAAAAGCTCCTCCACCCCATATACCTTGAAGATATTTTGATAGTGAAGAAGGTCCTTTAGAATATACCAATGACTCAAAGGTTGTATTATTTCTGTTAAATAAATCTACACCAGGCCCTAAAAACGAAACATGCATGTAATAGGCGTCAGCATCATAAGTATCTGCTAAGTCAAAAACTCTATCAACTCCATATATAGTGCTGTTTGACCATCTTCTAGGATTTTCATTATATGTATTACTTGTATAGTCAGGAGTGGCTTGTAAAATAGGCTCTATACCATTTACATAATTACCTGTAGCACTAGCAGTATCTGTAATTTGTGGAGAAGCGTCCATAGCCTCAGTGTCATAATTATGACTTGAATAAAAATCAACTACGCCGTCATTGTTAAAATCAACACCAGTTGCTGTATCAAAATCAGTATAATTTTCTAGCATCCAGCCCCAATTAGCTGTTTCTGCTAAGTTAGAAGCATTGATAATACCGTAAGGAGATTCATATATATCAATGTCAGTATTATTTTGAGATATTCCAGAGTTTGGAGGATTAGCGCTTAAATTAGGCGTTGCCGCGGCCCATACTAGCTTTGGGTAGCGTAAATCTGCACTACCTGCCCAACCTTGACCAGACTCTCTAGCGTATAAATTTGAAGATGGATTAGAGGCGGCCATATACATGCCGTCAATAAAAAACTTACCTTGACCATCGCCAAATCCTAAGTTAACGTTTAAAAGATCGTCCCACTCAGCTTTAGTATCGGTTAATGAATCTACTCCATGAATATCAAACGGCGTTTCAGCATTACCACCGTAGTAGTTGTTAGTAATTTCGCTGTAGTATTGAACATTGCTATTTTTTGTAGTACTAGCACTAGCATCAGCTTGATCCAACCACAAATAAACTTTTTCAGCATGTAATATTTTATCTGAAGCTTCTATCTGTGAAGGCTCGTTTATAAGTTGAGTTTTTATTAAATCATCTGCAGCTATTTTAACAAAAAAATGTCCAGAAAAGTTTTCGTCTGAATATCTATCTTTTCTTTGTATCTTAAAGTTAAGAGCTATAGGCATGTTTGCAGGAGTTCCTAAAGCTCCGTCTTGATCTAATCCAGTTGAGTTAGCTATTAAAGCATCTTGTAATTGTATTGTTTCGCTTAATCTAATGATGTATTCTCCATCTAACGATACTCTTACGTTTGTAACTTTATATCTTTTAGACTGCAAGCCACCCAAAGACCATGACATATAAAGATTTTCTACTTTATTAGATGACTCTGTTCCTCCACCTTCGCTGTTAGTTAAAGCAGCACCATCAGTATCAATAGCTTGCCAATTAGTTTTATTAATCCTTATAGTGTCAGTTTGCTGATCTATACGTTGCAAGCTATTATTTTCTACGTCTGCAGGAAAAATTCCATTAGTAGCATTAGTCAAAGCGTTGCTAGCATTATTTGTTACTGATCCAAGATCGTAAAACTTATATGATATTGCTTCAGGAGCTTCGTTGCTTACGTCTAACACTTTGTATTTATTGTCTTCACTTACTCTAAAAGGCGTAGGCTCTAGTAATACTGTTTTTAAAACAATATAGTCATCAACAGATATTTTAGATCTATCTTTTGAAGGAAAAGAAAGGTATACATGATCTTCCTCATTTTCAAATTGACTATGCGCAAAAGGAACGTAAACCCTTTGATTTAATAAATTGTAATATTGCCCTGAAGATTCTTTTATATAAAACTTATAGTAGTGAGCCCAAGAAGGAATATCAGAGTTTATTTTTACACTAGCTTTCCAGCTTACTTCGCTAGGATAATTTTGAAGCGTATTAAAACCGCCTCTTGTAGAAGTAAATATAGGTGTTTCTCTTCCATAAGCGTCGCCAAACAACACGCCTACTTGATAGCTTCTATCTGATTTTAATGATCTAACAGGCTTGTCTTGCTTTTCATAAAAATACGGCCACGCTATAGCATCTATATTTACAGAGTCTACATCATAGTTTTGTGTGTAGTTACCGTAAACTATTCTATTACCAACAACCTCTTGCGCTAAAGCTTTTCTAGGAACGTTATCGTAAGGTCTTAAAAATTGCTCTTCTGCTATCGCTGTAAAAACATTTTCACTTCTTATAATATAACTTCCTGAAGTATCAAGATAAGTGCCTGGCTCATTAAAACCTATGTCGCTAATGTAATTTCCTGTAGCGCTCCAGCTTGGATCTGTTTTTTTTATTTTAGCTATAGAATATATTACATTAGAGTCTTCTGTCTTGTAAAGTATTTCTACTTCAACAACATCATCAGGAATAGTACTATCTACAAACCCATAAACTTCTATTGATCTAATATAGTTTAACATAGCTGTATTGTACGACTCCGACGTGTCGTAAAAGTTGTAGCTATTGTAATCGTCAATATACTCTGCGTTAAATACTGGCTGAGTAAACGGGCTAAAAGCAGATAATTGATTGTCTTCGTATTTATACCTAACACAAAATCTAGGTATTTGTCTTTCAAATATAGAAGACTTTTCGTTACCTTTAGAAGAGATTACTTTTATCTGAGGAGCTCTAAGAGGTTTTTTCTTTATAACAGTTAAATGCTCTTCTTTTAAGTACCCGTAGTTTACGCCGTTAAGAATAAGTTTTGAGTGATGATTATCGCTTTGAGGGTTGCTTTGTAGACCTGAATAATTTTTAGTTAAATCTATTTTTTTAGGCTCGTTGTCACCATCTGACCAAAACAAATAATTATCTATAATATTTATACCAGTTATTTGTTTTCCAGTAAATTTTAAAAAAGGATCTAAAGTAAGTGGATTTCCATTACTATCTACTAAGTCAGGTGTTCTACTTAAGTCTACAGCTATAAACGTAGCGTAATCAGCTTTAACATCGTACTTAGCTATAAAGTCTCTAGTGCTAGATTTAACAAAATAATATATACAGTCTGTTAAAACATCTTCAATACTACCTATACAAACCGAAGTAGAATCAAAAGCACCTATAGCAGATAAAGCTTTAGTTCCAAGAATACTTTGAGCACTACCAACATCTGAACCATCAGACGTAGTGATCTGTATATTCATCGCATCTCTATATTGTCCTTTAGGTATGATTCTCTCATCAAGGTCTTTATTCATTTTACCTTGAAGAAAATTGTTAGTAATCTCTGCCATAAATTAGTGCTTTATATGCTTAGACTTTCCTCTAAGTATTTGAGTAATATCTTCTATCTTAACATTTGACAGTCTAAGCTTAGCTTTTCTATTTGCTGCTATTTTTTCTTTACGAGCTCTCATAACAATATATTCTGGTATATTACTTTTAACAGATAAAACACCGTATGTTATGTTTTTGTACATAGCCTCTTCAGCTAGCTTGTGTATTTGCATTTCAGCTTCAGTACCTAAACTATCACTTATGTAATCTAATATCACAGTTTTTCCAGAAATATTAGAACTAAAATGTATTCTACCTAGCCTATCGTCAATATAAAAAGACCCGTTAGTTTGTGCAAACGCTGGATCTAAGCCGTATCTTTCATCAGGTACACGCTGATAATCATCGTTAGCATAATCATCGTTATTATTCTCAGCAGGTGTTACAGCTTTATATTTATCCCACGTTGATGATTCACTTGGAGCTGACAACTTGTTTGGCTGTTGATATAAATCTAATGTTATATTAGACACGGTAGATTGAACCTCTAAAATTGTACTAACAGCTCTCGCCGCTTCAGCGTCGTTTTCTTGCCAAAGCGCTATACCTATTACCGTAAGATATACGTCTCCTTCATAATCTGATAAATCTATAATATCTGAAGTTTTGACTCCGTTGTCAATACCTCCAGTCCACTCTACATAGCCTATGTCAAAAATATCTGGCAATAGGTTTGGCGAAGGAGGTGTTCCTCCTAATTGACTATTAACAACGTTAGTGCTTGGTGGCTGAGTACTCAAACCTACTCTAACAGTAGTTGGCGGAGTATTAAAAGTGCCTGTTGCCCCGTTTACAGTATCACCAGCAAGATTTGTATAAACTTCTGCTGTGCTAACAGTTTGTGTAGAAGCAGCTACTGTTGTAACGTCTGCAGAAAATGTAAACTGATCAAATTCTGTAACATCTATTGCTTTATAACAATGCGTAACAAAAGAAGCTACTGTTGTAGTTTTATTATGTGGGCGATGAGCTACAGTTAAAGAATCTGCAGTAGAACCTGAGTCTAATATATTTTCACCAACACGTTTTCCAGCAAGACCTTTAGCGCTAATGTTCCACGAGTTGCTCTTGTTTAAAGCTATTAATTCAACTAAGTCTTCTGTGCTAAAAGAAGAGCCGTATAGATATATGCCGTCAGCATCTTGATTAACTTGAAACGGGTTAGAAGTATCGTTAGTTTTATATATTGGATGTTTAATACCAGCTTCGTCACACCAACTAAGCTTAGTATAGTTGACATAATCATGAGGCAAACTCATTACAAGACTAGGAGGTAAAACTATACTTTGTGATTTAAAAGATTTTAATGTATCAAACGAAAGCTCAGCTAAAGCTCTTTGAGCATGAAACGCAACCTCTGTTCTACCAACTTTGTTTATTATTTTCTCTTCACCAACATATATAGCCATAAACTGAGCTATAACGTCTTGTAAAGAAACAAACTGATAACCACCTAAATTGTTACCTTCGTAATACTTTTTGTGTGTCTGTCCGTCTAGTAATGCCATTTACTTATGCTTTTTCTTGTCTTACGTTTTTAATTTCTTCTTGAGTAGCCACTTGAACTAGCCCAGCGTCTTCAATAGA
>Ga0208767_1001114_pt1 | contig 21485 bp, 35 predicted proteins | sample VirMetDEL_Mar_21_FD_184514 | JGI IMG/M metagenome (GOLD analysis project Ga0208767, IMG submission 184514) | Aqueous microbial communities from the Delaware River and Bay under freshwater to marine salinity gradient to study organic matter... | ecosystem: Environmental > Aquatic > Marine >... | reverse complement strand
CTTTCTTTTCTGACGATCGGCAAACCTGAACATCTCGGACGAAATGCTCCAGCCGATACCAGTACGCGACTGGATTCCACATTCGGTAGACGCAAGCTGACGCGCAGCTCTTTCCTGTGCCGGCTGGACCGTGAATCAACAACGGCCAGCGCTGATACTTCACTGCTTCTCGAATCGCCGACCGCAGCCCCGGCTTGATCTCGCTCCATGTTGCCTCGCTCAAATTCTCCGGAGCATCTCGCCGCAACACCTGCGGCCAGTCGGATGACTTTCCTTGCTGCCCCGTTGTCGCCGCATTCCTCGGCCTTGAACCTGTCCGGCTCTGATTTGTGCCGATCTTTGTCTGATGCAGAATTGCCGCGATTGAATCCGGTTGCTCGCTCATTGCTCTGCGTCCTTGCCCGTTATCGGTCCCGCGAGAACACCATTGACGATCGCCATCATGTCGAGATACCTCGACCACGGCAGCTCGACCGATACCCCCGCCGACCTCGCTGATTCGCAGTCGTCTTCCCACGCTTTCAGCCGATTGGCCGCTTCCGTGACATCAGACATTCGACCGACTCCAGTTGCCATTTCTTCAACGAGTAAAAAGTAACGATCCCACCACCTTTAACCGGTTTCCGTTCCGTCTCGTATTTGAACTCCGAAGCCAACAGGCTCCTGACTCGTCCATGCGAAATCCCGGTCATGTCGGCGATCTGCTCGGACGTTCTCGGCTGATAGTCCTGCATCAGCTCCATGATGAGCGTCACCGCTCTTTTCTTTTTCACCATTCGCTGCACTCATTTCGCCGAAGCCTTGTTTGATTGGATGTCCGCAAAAACCACACAGCCCGTTGAACGTGTGCCGCGCTGTGTGGCATGTGCGGCAATGCTTGACGACCGCTCTCATGCGTTCTTGCCACCGTGTCTGACAGGCCGGCTCGCGTTGTAGGTCAGCTTCGCCTCGACTCCCTCAGCGAGTGGGATGTCGTGCATCCCGCAGAGGTCAGCGACTCGGATCAGCACGTCAGCCAGCTCTGACGCAATCCCGCAAGGCTTCCCGTTCTCGTCCAGATACAGAAACTTTTCCGGATCGAGACCGTCGACCCGGTAATCCTCGATCGCTTCGGCCACTTCCGAATCCACCAGGCCGAGACACTCGACGAACGACCGAGTTCCGAACCGCTTCCGCAGCTCCGTTCGGACGTCATCGCTCAACCCGTATTGCTCGACGATCTTGTTGATGTCCGCTTCTTCCTTGCTCCACCAGCCCTTGCCGACTGCTGTGGCATGTGCGGCATCAACGAGCCCCTCGATCCCCGCTCCGATTACGTCAAACACCATCAATCCCCCCCCCTTTTTTTTTAGTTGTCGGCCAGAGCGATTCGAGCCACCTCGATCTTCTCTGCCAGTTGCTTGATTTGAACGGCTGACAGTTCTGCCGCTGCGATCCTCGAATCGATCACTTCCACCTCGATCAGCGTTGTTGCCTCGTCGAGACTCGCGACCAAACCTTCAAAGCTGAATGCGTCCGGCTTTGGTTGCTCGACTTTCTTCGGTTGTTGCTTCGGGACTGTTGGCCGGATTCGAATCCCGTTCCGGATCTCGCCGAACGCTCTGACGTTTCGGTCAACCCACAGCGTCACCGGCTTCCCCTTCCAGTCGCTGACGTTCGTCCCGTAGAGCTTGACGAGCGTTTTTCGGTTGGTTGAGTTGAGGACCAGTTGCTTCTTCGCTCCAACGAACGAGAGCGTGTAGACATCCTCTTTTCGCCCGCCCTCGAACTCAGCTTCCTGAACTGCGTGACATGCCTCGATGGTCACTGTGACATCGCCCTTGTCGAGGATGTCTTCACTCGCCAGCCACGGACAATCGCCCTTGATCGCCGCGCTGTTCCCTGTGTATTCCGTCGACCTCATTGATCAAACCCTGTCAAAACTGGTGGCAACTCAACACCCCGCAACGCTTCGTCCGGCCATGAATCCTCGCCGACCAGACCAGACGCCACGGCCTCGTCACGCTTCCACTTCGGAAGCCCGCCGCGTTTTACCTTGCCGGTTTCAATCGAGACGCTCCGCTCGTGCATCCCCGGCCAATGGTCATCCATCAAGCAGCGTTTGTAAGTCGCCAGCATCTGCTCAACTTCTGCCAGTCCGATCGACAACGTCTGAGAATCGATTGGCATCGAAACGACGTCGTGAGGTGCCGAGTCTTCGACGAACAGCAATTCCGCCTGTGGCATTCGACCTTGAATGGATGCGACCGCGAGTGAGTAAAACGCAATCTGCTGGTGATACCCGAACTTGGCGACCGCTTTCAGAATCGAGCGGTCGTCGGTCGTGCCCGGCTGGCATTTCTTCAGGTCCAGCAGGCCACCAGCAGTCAGCCAGTCAATCCGCGATTTGCAGAGAACGCCTGAATGTTCGAAAACAATCGTCACTTCCGGCTGACCGTCCATCGAAAGCGTTGCCGCTGCCGGGTGTCGCGTGACGTGATCCCGAATTGCCACAACCGTCTGCATCTCCGCGTGCGTCAGCGTGTCAGACGCTTCCTTTGCGTTCGGTGCTTCGCTCTTGTGAGTGCCACAGAAAAAGTAAACGTCATCACAACTCCATCTGGCTGATTTGCCGCAGCTGTTGCCTTTGTTCGCTCCTGATTTCAGCTTCGCACAGCAGCCGTCTGAAATCTTGAACTCTTTCGAAAACAACCGAGGCGTCAAAATCGCTGAATGGATTGCGCGACCAAGCCGAAATGTGTCCGTGTCCGGTTTTCTCAATCCGTCGAGCGTTGCCTTCAGATGTAGCGGTGACTTCATAACCTCTTTAAGTGTGTGAAAATTCATCGCGTCAATTTTCACATAATCGCTGAATGGTAAATCGTCATACATACCCGGTGACAAAATCACTGTTCCACCTCGTTTCGTTCGTGAATCAAACTCTGTGCCACTGCGTAAGCCCGAACGCCGATTGATTTCAGGTCGACCCCTTCTGATTCGGGTCGAGTTGCAAAGCCAGCCAACCATTGACCGGCGAAGTAGTCGGCAAGCGTCATTCCTGGCTGATGTTCGACCTCGATTTGCGTCAACATTTGGCCTCCGTTGCGACTGCGTCACACGAACCCATTTCCTCGACCAGCTCGGTCCACGATTCGACAATCGCTTCGTGTCTCGCCGCTGACTCCTGATAGAACCGAGCCATTCGGCACCGCCTGACAGCACTGTCAACAGTCAATCTCGCGGCTTCCAACTCCGCTGTTGCGTTTTTCAGACGCTGGCTCGCTGCAACTGACGCAGCGTTCGCGGCCAGCACTTCCGCGTCGCATTCGTTCAATGTGGGTCCGTCGTATTCGTCAATGATCGCTGCCAGCCGATCCCGAGCTGCTTCAATTCTCTCGCACATTGCTTTCCCCTCGATTGCTTGTCTGTGAACCCTTCTGGATTCTGATTTCCATTTCCTTCGGTGCGTCTGTCTGCACAACCGCTTTACCTCCGACGATCTTCCAGATCGTGAATGTCACTCCGTTGACTTTGACCGCGTCTCCCTGCCGTAGCGTTCTCACCAAACCTGCCATCGCGTCAAACCTCCTTGTTCACGTCGATTGATAAAAGTTCCACCGCATCAGTTCTTCAGTTGCCGGTTGATGAAGGCTTCAATGTCGGCCTTCACGATCCGCAACGCCCGTTGGCTCAGTTCCACCGTTTGCCAGCCGTTCGCAGCGATCATCCGTTCGATTGTTTTGACCGAGCAGCTCAACATCTCCGCTGCTTCCTTTTTGGTAATAAGCACCGGCGACGTCTGAGCCTCTGGTTGTGTCATCGTTTCTACCATTGTCGTTCCCTGTCGCTTATTAGCTGCCCTGTCGTTTCCTGTCTGACAGGTCGGACATTAGTGAGGTGATTTGGTATTAAAAGAACTTTATGGTCACCAAAATCGAAACAGTCGGTTGACGTCGCCATCCCGTCGCCATCCCGTCGGTTCCCGTCGAGCGAATCAACTCGATTTCTTCGCGGCTGTGCTTCCGGATGCCGTCGCAGCTGAGATTGCCAGCGAGGCGAGCGCGTCACGGCCAGTCACAACGAAGTGATTTCCGGCCCGAGCTGCTGTGGTCTTGAACTGCTCGTCCAGCGTCCGATACCAGTCGCGGCGAGAGTCGCGGGACAACTGCCAGAATTCCGCCAGCTCGTCAGAGCGGAAGATTTCGTCGGGTCGAATCGACGGGGGAATCTGTCGCATGGCATGATCCGTTTTCGGACCGTCACGCTCTGAGCGGAACGAATCGCCTTGCGTTAAGCCGGCCAGATTCGTAGCTTAGGACGTGTCGGAACGATTTTCTTAGCGGGGAATCGGTAAAAGACACACATGGGGACGTTCGAGGTTGCAGCCTTGAACGTCCTTTTTTGTTTATTCGTGTCTCGGAATGTTTCTCAGCATCTGTTTTCGTTTTCTCTCTGGCTCGGAGGAACCCAGCCTTCGCTGAGATGGGTCAGGTCTTCCGACTCTTCAAACTGGAACTGGTTTGGTTTTGCTTCGATTCGAGCTGGATTCCTGAATGCCGATCCAGCCCCGTTTGTTGGTTTCGGCTCGTAAACGCCCTGCCAGCCCTGCGCGATCGAATGGTCAACCGCCGCGACGAACCGGTCAGGCCCGAGGCCGGCGAAGCTGTTGAGCAATTTCTTCTCAGCCAGTGGCGTCAGCGTTTTTCGCAGCTGTGCCCGGTGCTGTTTCCACTCAGCGAGAGCCGCGAGAGCCGCTGGTGTGTTGAGCGTTGCTGGAATCGCGATCGGATCTGGTTTCGCCCGTGGAGCCTGCTTCCTCTTTGGCTTCGATTCATCCTCAGAACAAACAACCTCAAGCCCGGAACGGGCGCCCCTGTTGTTCTTTCCTTCTTCCTTTCTTTCCTTCTTTCCTTCTTTCCTTCTTCTATTGATGTCCGTCAGTGTGTCCGTCAGTGTGTCCGTCAGTGTGTCCGTCAGTGTGTCTGTCAGTGTGTCTGTCAGTGTGTCCGTCAGCGTTCCGCCTGACGAAATGTCGTTTTGGTAACTGCTCCAGTTGCATATAGTTACGACCGTGAAACGTCGTGCCGGTTTTAGTGTTATTTGCCCGTGTTTTTCGAGCTTCGAAAGACCTCTTCGCAGCTTGCCAATCGACACTTTTAGAGACTCGGAAAAGTTGCGATTGCTGAAGGCAAATTGCCCCGGTTTGATAACTTCGCCGGCGAAGTACCCGACCTTCCAGTTTGCTTTCAGCAGACAAGTCACCCAAAGCCGGCAAAGCCAGTCGTCCGACATTGCCAGACTCTCAAGCATTGACCGGTGCAACTTGATGTAGCCGTTCGAGCCCCCCATTGAATCCTGCCTTCCCTGCATCTCGCTCACCCACAAAAAAAGCCAGCACAAGCCGGATTGGCCTGCACTGGCTGAGTTGATACGAAAAAAGCCCACCCGAAAATCACAGACTGTCTGACGGTCTCTTGGCTTGCGGGTGGGCTGGAAATCGCGTTTGTATTGTGCATCGAATCGTCCGTGATTTTGAACAAGCCATCCTGCGAAACCCGTCAGACGCCCGAAACCATAAACACAGAGCGGCGAGCATGTCAACGGATATCCAAAGCACTTACAACGGATTGCCGTCCGGACTTTTCGATTGCAGACCGTTCGGACATGCTCCATGATCAGGAAATGACCAAGAAAAACGGGAAAGAATCCCGAACAGGACTGTCTGTCAGAGCCAAGCCGGAAGACCTCGAAAAGTTCCGTTCCGCCGCAGAGGCTGACTACATGACGCTGAGCGCGTGGGTCCTTCGCACACTCCATCGCGAAGCTGATCAGACGCTGTCTGAACCCAAAAACGTCAGAAACGTTTTGAAGCGACTGATAGACGCTGGACTGGCCGAGGATGCGCCGGAATTGCTCGAGCTTGGCCGGAAACTTGGTTTGCGAGATTAAGCACATTTGGACGAGGCCGTGATTATGCGGAAGCGTTATAAGTCACTGGAAACGGTGTCGAGCTGGTATTTCTGGGGAGGTGTCTTCACGCTGATCGGTGGCCTGGCACTCACCGCTTACCTGATTTATTCGGGCGTCAAATCGGGACATAGCGCAGGCGCAGCAACGCAGTTCGCGATGGCGCTTGGCGCGTTCATCACTACCGTGATCGCTGGAATCACGCAGATCGCAACCGGCGAAGCAATAGACCTCGCAATCGATGTCGCCGATGACCTCAGCGAATCGTGCGAACTCCAGCGACAGATGGTGCAACTGCTGCGGGACGGTGCTTAGAACGGGATGTCATCGCCCATGCCAGCTGGTTCCGGCATGTAAGGCGATTCGGAAGAACTGCTCGAGCGCCGCTCCGCTCCGGAGCCACTCGGCATCAACGTCAGGTTCTCGCCGATGACCTTCAGCTTCGAGCGTTTCTGGCCGGTTTCTTTGTCGTCCCACTGATCGAGCTGCAACCGGCCTTCGACCAGAGCTGCCGACCCCTTGCCGAGATACTCGCCAGCGATCTCCGCCGTGCGACCCCAGAGCGTGACATCGACGAACGTCACTTCTTCGCGTTTCTGGTTCGCCTGCTTGTCGAACCATGTCCGGTTGACCGCAAGTCCAATTTCGCAGACTGCCGAACCGCCTGGCGTGTGCCGCAACTCCACGTCGCGCGTCAGGTTGCCGAGTAGGATCACTTTGTTAAACGACGCCATCACGCACCCCCGTCAAAACACAGATAAGGCCCATCCTGTGGGGATCGCTCCACCTCTGTCGCACATGCTACCGACCGAAGCAATCCGCAACAGATCAACCACGACTGTTTTGAGAACTTTTGTTACCAGATGGGACATCTACCTGTCCCACCTGATCAAATAGCGCGGAGCACTTTAGCCTTCGCTTCGTCATAGTCTGCCTGAGTGATCAATTCCGCAGCCAGCAGTTTTTTGAGCTTCGAGAGCTTCGCGACGGGGTCCGATGTGTCGACTGATGCGTCAGCCTGAGCGTCATCCTTAAACGCCACCATCTTGGCCGCCGCTGCGTCCACTGACGCTCGAACAGCATCGAGCGAAACGTGAGCGTATCGGGCAGTCGATGCGTGTGATCGATGCCCCAGGCTCGAACCGATCACCGTCAGACTCGATCCGTTGATTGCCTGCCAGCTCGCCATTGTGTGTCGCAGATCGTGAATTCGAAAATCGGAAATGTCGGCGTCTTCGAGCAGCTCGGCCCATGCGTGTTGCGTAACCGTGATGTGCCCTGACTTCCTGTTGACCGCCGGGAAGACCCACTCGCTCGACTGGTCGCGGCGCTCGAGTATCTCGATTGCTGGCGGTGTCAGATGAATCGTGATTTCTTCACCGTTCTTGTTCGTCGCGATTCTCCACAGTCGTTCCGACAGCGTGATGTCAGACCATCGCATCGACTTCACCTTGCCGGATCGCTGGCCGGTGAATAGCAGCATCAGGAAGAAGTCAGCCATCACTCTGGACGTCATACGCTCGACGGCGGCAAACCATCGCCGCAGCTCATCAGGTGACAGGAACCGCTTCCGAGCCTTCTCCTGAAAACGTCGGATGCCCTTCGCTGGATTGTCTGCCGTGCGTGAGATGTGGCCGTTCTGAGCGGCGAACCGGAAGACGCCCGAGACAGCAGACAGCAGCCGATTTGCCACAGCTGGCGACGCCTTGCCAACTGCGGCGTGCTTCGCGGCAACGAGGTCATACGTGATTTCGAGAATCGGGCGTTCATTCCAGTCGGACAGGTAAAGGCGGTTCAGATCGTCCGCGTCCCGCCACGTCTTGATCCGCCCTTTCGCGTCCTCGACGTAGAGAGCGTGAATAGCACCGAAAGTCGCCGCGCGTGGTCGGTCCGTGAAAGTGCCAGCTTCGACTTCAGCGTTAAACCGACTTGCCTGCTCTCTGGCCTGACGGACTCCCATCGCGGGGAACCGCCCGAGACGAACCCGCCTCGGCTTGCCGTTGATGCGTCGATAGAGGTAGAACGTCTTCGACTTCGCTGTCACGATCACGATCAGGCCGGGAATCTTCGAGTCATAATACGTCGTCGGCTTCTGTGCCGAGGCAAGTGCCCGCAATCGATCCGGCGTGAACGTAAATTTGTCAGCCACCACCCACCCCACAGTCAGCGCGCTATGTTTGGCGCTACGTTTTCGCGTCTCGTCCTGTCGCGTCGTGTCTCTTACGTTGCCTCAAATTATCCGCGAAACCCCGTAAATTCCAGCACGAACCGTCAATCAGTCGCAACCTGTCCCGTCCTGTCAAAACCCGGCGAATCGGATTCCCAATCGGGAATCAAGACGGAAAGACGCTCTGCTTCGACGGACCGCAAAGCCTTTGGCTGAATCGGCTTGCTGATTGTCGATCGCTTTTTCGTCGGTTTTTGTTTCGTGAAAATGCTACGTGTGCGCTACGTTTCATCATGTCATTCGCTGTTGAATCCCGAAATAGTTGCAACATGACTCGCCTGCAATCAACCCGGCGTGAACGCTGGGCGTGGATTGCAGGACCGGGCCGGCAGAGGGCTCGGGTTGATTGCTTGGTTCTGCGTCTTTTGCGATTCTGAAAAACTTTTCCTTTTTGGTTGATTGTGTATTGCACATTCAGACGATGAGTGTAATATTCACCCATCGCTGACACGGACACAACAAACCAAAGGAACACACGATGAAAACTCTTGACCTCGGAAACAACGAAACGCTGAGCAGCGGAATCACGAAGAACAACAACGGGACATATACAGCGATGACTTTCACGCAAAGCCGCGACTTTAAGACGTTGAAGGGTGCTCAGAAATGGCTCGCAAGCAAACAACGATAGGCGGAAAAAGAGAAGGGGCGGGCCGCAAAGCCCGCCTCGGGGAACGCAAGGAAACGACCACCGTCAGGCTGACCCCGACGCTGCGGGAGTTTCTGGCTCGTGATGGCGAATCGATCGGCGATCAAATCGAAACGATCGTGCGAAAAACAAAAGCCTTCCGCGAATGGATCACGACGCGGGACTGACGCAGATCGAGGGTTCAGATGACAGCATTACTGCAAGACTTTTCAATTTGGGTGGCACTCGGTGGATTGTTCGTCGGCCTGATGCGGCAGATTGTCGGCGACTGATCACAGCGCATGAAAAACCCTCCGGCATCGGTGGAGAATGCCGGAGGGCTGTTGCGGCCGGCGCGAGATATACCGGCACAACGGGGGATGTCTCGTCAGTAGAGAGCTACGAGCTGAGTTGCTGAAGTCCCTGTCGACATGATTTTCGCAGGCGAGATTGGCAACATGCAGCCGGCTGGAACTGCCGTAAACGTTGCAGCGGTGCCAGCTGAATCGACGACTTCGAGCGTTCCTGTTCCTCCGACGTAAACGCCACGGACACCGGTCAGCGTGGATGTGTCCGAGGGAGTGACCTCGGCGAAACGTTGTGCAGGCGCTGTTGAGAGCATTGTAAGCGATCCTTACAGGTTGAGAGCGGTTGAGAGCGAAAGCTGTATTCCGGAGGCGTCACCGCCAGAATCGCCACTGCTCGGTGAGTCGATGTCGTACCACTGGTAATCCTCGAACGACATCGCGTGAAACTGGTAATCGTTAAACATCAGGACAATGCTCCTGTCGTCGCTCGCGTTTTGTCGGCTTCAGTCACGACCGTCGTGAAGCTAGTCGTCGTTCCGTCCCGCTTCTTGTACGTCAGCGTTGTGACGCCTGCCGCACTGCTCGCCGTGACTTTGCCGGCTGCCAGTGCCACCACGATCTCGATTGCTTTCGCGAGCGAAACGCCGGTGTCGCCCTCGCCAGCCAGGATGTCGGCGACCGATACGTTTTCGAGTGCAGCGATGTCAGCCGCCAGGTCAGTTGCCGGCGTGCCAATCAGTGCGGCCAGTGCGTCCGTTGCGGCGATGATCAATGATTGATCCGCTGGATCGGTCGGCAGATTGTCCGTCTTGGCTTTGATCGCGTCGACGATTCCGTCCACAACAGCCAGAGCCGCTGCGGTTGCCAGAGCGGTCAGGCTCGATCCGTCACCCAATGCGGTAACAACAGCCGCCGCGTCGTGCGTGCTGGCACTGTCTGTCCCTCGCATGTCAGTATTCGTCGTGCAGGTCGCGACCAGAGTGACATTCGCAACTGCGTCAGCAGCAGGATCGAAGTAGTCGGCAGCCGCAAGCGTGCGTGCTTCGAACTCAGATACGGTCGGGATGTCACCGAGTTGCGTGTCAAGGTTCGCTGACGCCAGGCCGACAGCCGTACGGACTCCGGCAGCATCGAGCGTGCTGAATCCGGTCGCCTTGTAGTCGGCCAGTGTGACCGGGTCTCGCTGAATTGTTACTGAGACTGCCGAGGAGTTGACGAACGTGTAGCTGACGTGATCGTAATTGGTCTCGGCCTGAGTCGGCTGGTATGACCAGCAGCCGTTCCCCTCGTGTGTGACCGTCCCACCACCTGACGCCTGCGTCCCTGCATCGCCTGTAACGTAAACAGTGGTCGTTCCGCTGGTGACGTCCTCACCGTCCGCTACTGCGACCAGTTGAGCCGAAACTGCTTGTCCTGATGTGTTCTTGATCATATTTAGTACCCTGAAGGATTGGCTGCGGTGTACCACGCACCGAACGAAGAAGCTGCTGAGTGTGTGACGGTCAACAGCGGGTCGTTTGTGGTGCCGGTTGATTCTGCCATGTAAACCTGAAGGCTGTCCGTTTTCGACGCCGCCCAGGTAGGCGACCCGCCTTCCTGCGCCTCCACCAGACTGAGTGCGGTATTAGTAATACCAGTGGTGTTGATCGCGTCACGCCCTGTCTGGTTGTACGTGTAGGTCACAAACGTCGGATCGTACGACTCGGAAAACAGATGCCGGGGTGTATCCGTATAAGGTGCCACGCCGACGGACATATAATCGCCGTTCGCAATCGCCGTGTTGCTGGCCGGCAGCCCCTCGTAAATCTGCGTGTGGACATTCAGGTCATGCCCGGATACCGACTGCCGATCAAACTTCCAGCGGCAGGTTGTCGCATCAATCTGCTGACCGGATCCGATTGACGATGTGTCAAACCCGAAAAACAGGTGACGGAACTGGCCGAACAATCCTGACCCTGACAGCGACTCGACCATAAGATCGGTTGTTGATTCGTTGTCTGTGGAATAATTCCCAGCGACACCGAGAAGTGTCTCCCAAGTTCCGGATGCACTACCTCGGGCCATCCCATCGCACGTTGATGTTTCCGGGCTGGCGTCCGGGCTGAATGTGGCATCCGCTTTCAGGTGTGAGCCGTGCGACAGAGCAGTCGCGATCAGTACTCGCGGGATGTGTTTTGTGCAGCGGACAGTTTCGCCGTCGTCCTGGATTTCGAACGTGACGCGGATCGGTGTGCGTACCTCAGTGCCGTCTGCCGTGTAGTACCAGGCGACCGGCGTTTTCAGCAGCACGCCACGAAGTTGGGAGTCTGCACGAGCGACGAAGGCCTGCGAGTCGAACAGTTCCGCGTATCCGTTCTGCCACGGACTGACGTCCAGACTCGGACCAGCTAAAACTCTCGCGTGCGAGGATCGGATCAGGAATGAGTGTTCAATGAACTCGGAATCGCCGTCAGGCAGCGAGTGGAAGTCAATCACTTTTTCGATGCGAGCTGCTTTACCTTGCCAGATACCGAGTCGCAGATCGGCACAATCCCATGCTCCAGGGTAGACGACCTGCCACGGTCGCCATTTATCCGGGTCCGGATCCAGCGTGTCGATGTGCCCGGCGACGTTGTGGTCGCATTCGACCTGCATCGACAGCCGCAGTTCCGGCTCCGCGTTGTGACCGTTTCGCTCGGCAATGTGCCGCTGCATCGAAAACGTGCCGTCGATGACGATGTCGGACCATCCCTGAGAATCCGCCGCAAACTGCACGTTGCCAGGAAACGTCGTGCAGGACAAGTCGCCCGCGATCAACGCACTGATCGGCTGCCAGACGTAGCCGCGTTTGATGTAGTTCCGCCAGCCGCCGCCGATCACAGATCGAAACTGCGTCGGCGTCAGGATTTCGCGGTCAGCGTTCCAGGTGAAAGGCGTCATTTCGTTTCCGTTCCGTGTCCAGCTTTGGTCATGATTTCGCTGACGTCTCGACCGTCCACAAACAGCTTTCCGAGAACTCGACCCATCGTCAGACGGTCTTTGAAGTCTTCATCTTCGATCGGCACATGCAAAACGATCTCTTCCGCATCTGCGACCAGCGACGCAAGAAAATCACGCGCCGCAAATCCCGCCGCCTTTGTTTCTGAATCAACACCGCGAATCTCTGGACACCATAGATCAGTGAGCCTCACCCGTAATCGTCGGACACACTCGACCGTGACTGTGTCGCCGTCGTAGACCTCGACGACTCTGCACGGTGTTGTCCACCCCGTTGGAGGCTGTTCCATTCCCGGCACCCTGAACTTTTATCGAGGGACTCGAAAACACCCTTGATCAGTGCAACGCCACTGACTGCCGGATGAATGGACGTTTCCGCCGCCTCTCAGGTCGACCATTTGGCCGCCCTGGTATTTCCACTGACCGCACGCGCTGACCTGCCCTTCAATCAGCGTTGTGCCTGGTGGGTAGTTCCACTGCACACCGGCTGAATCGGTCCACTGTATGTAACCGGATTGCAACCGGTTCACCGGCGAGCCCGCAGCCCGTGTCACGTCGGTCGCCGTCTTTCGTGGCTCGTAAGTCTCGGCGACCTGACAGCCACAGCTCCTGCATCGGTCCCTGGTGGATGTGTCATTCGTAGCCGGTTCGTCGATCCGTTTCTCGCGGACTGATACCGACACCTGAATCGGAATCGTCGCCGGCTCGACGGTGCCCCCACCTCCGGACGCTGGCTTGACCTGTAATTCCGCCGACTGAGTTGGCGGCAGTATTTGCGACGGGTCGCAACCGACCAGCACAGCCAGAATTGTGAACATGATCAGAAACTTCATCGCGTCACCTCGACTGAAGGACCGAGCGTCACATACGGCAACTGAGCAACGTCGCCGGGATACATACAGGCAGCCGGCTTTGGTAGATGAAGACCGGCAAACAACAGCGATTCCGCGACGAGTTCGGAGCAGAAATAACGTTGCGGGTCGCAATCATCCGGAACTCGCAACAATCGCCGCAGACGTGACCAGACGACGCTGAACGATCGGATGAACTGCCAGGGTGACGCGTATCGCAAACCACGTTTTGAGGCGGCATGATCTGCCGCAAATGAACGAACAGCCGGCAGAGTATCGACCCGCCCGAGAGCGACCCGCCCGCGTTCGCTTCGCCAGCAACTCAACGGCACACATTGAACGCCACGCCCTTCGAGGCTTTCCACGACTTGCGGAGCCATTCCAATCCGGTCGTTCTGCTCCCAGACAATCATTCCAACGTGAGACCAGATCGAGCCGGACCGCAGACGGATTAGCCAACTGAACGCCCGACGTCCGCTGAAAAACACCAGGTCACCGACCCGTGCTGATTGTTCGATTTCTTCGAAGGTCATCGCCTCACCCCCGGAGGACCATCCTCACCATCGGTAGACGACCGGATCGCATAGAACGAGTGAACGCCGATCGTCTGTTCGAAGTGCCTCCAGCGAAGTTTTGTGCGTCCCTTCTCGCCCCAACGCACACCCCAGCTACCAGGGCTATCACCGACAATCTCTCCACCGGCATACATCAGACCATCGCAAATAACTGCATGATTTCCGTTGCCTCTGTTGACGCCCGACACACCATTAACATCCAACTGGCTATACTGCGAACCAGCATGAACCGCCACAACCACGTCGAACCCAAGCGCCAACGCAGTCCAGAGACCTTCCCGACTGCCAATCTGATAACACTCGAGCGCCTTGTGTTTTGCTGCTTCTCGATCAGCTTTTGACCGGTCGTACTTCGACGGATAAATCTGGTGCGACTTCACTGTCTCAATTGTCGCGCAGCCGCGTGATTGCAGAGCCTGCATCCCGTCATCGAGCATCGAGCCATTATCTCGCCCGCCATTGATCAGCGAATAAAGATATGCACCAGACAGATTGACACGCTTCAGGCCGCGACGAATTCGAGCGCGGGTCAAAGCCGCCGCACCGGCAAATCCGTTGCACGAACCGTACTGCCCCTGATCCTGAATGAATGAGGAATCGAACATTGTCCGACCGGTCGCGGTGTTGCTTTTCGCAATGCGAACCAGCGTCGACTCATCGAGCGGCTCGACTCGCGATTCGAAAACAGGCATCGACGAGACGAAGCCTGCATCGGGTTTCAATGTTCCGAGCTTTCGCATCCGCCCATTGATGGTGATCGTTTTTGGATTACTCATTGACCACCTCGCCGAGTAGCCGCTTCAGAACGTCGACCGAATCTGGCAAGCCGGTTGCCCTGATCAGTTTTCCGTTTTTATCCAGCACCAACAGAGCAGGCCGTTCGATCCCACTGACCGCAGACAGGTACGGCGAGGCGTCGTCGGAGTCGTCGTCGTATACACGAAACGCAAGCCCGGACGCCTGCAAGTATCGCAGCACTTCCGCCGTCGCCGGCGTTCGCTCCGAGGATTCTTCAATTACGATGACCCATGAGGAATCGTCGACCGGATCAGGTGTCGGAGGTGTCGGCGTCGGAGGGAAACAGCCAACCAACGCCAGCAACAGAGCTGCTGTCAGGTGCTGTCTCATTTGCCCAGCCTTCCGATGATGGCTTTAACGACTTCGTCCTGACTGAGTGGAATTGTGGACGTCGTCGAGATACCGAAGACCTCTTTGATCAGACGGGACGCTTCAGCATCACCCGAGACGAGCTGGAAGACGCGAGCCGCCAACTGAATCAGAGAAGTCACGTTGACGCCCTTCAGTCCGCTGATCGTTTCGCCCCAATCGACTTCCCGAGCCGCTCGCCTGGCGTTGATGCTCTGCAACCAGATACCGCCGAACATCGACAGGACCGCAGCAGCTCCATTGCCGCCGACGTATCCGAGGTAAGTCCCGGACGTCATCGCCAGAGGCTCGCCGCCAGCTTCGAGCATCCCATGAGATACCCCCGCCGAGGCACCGAACAACAGGCCCAGCAGCTTGAGCAGCGTTGGCAGAAATTGAATCAGCAGCGCGATGATTGCCGACATGGTGACTCGCCCCCGTGTGTGGATTTATGGCAAAGAATCTGCCATTCAACGCCACGTTCAACCCCGTTGCTGCGTGACGGGGGAACTTGTACCGGCCAGCGAAACGCCACCAAACCGCACAAAAAAGGGACGATTTTCAAACTCGGAAACTCATTGCCGCGACCAGCCACGCCAGCAACTGCGAAAGACCGGATCGCTTCGAGCTGTTTTTGATGTTCGATTTAAGCCACGCTTCAAGGTTGTCGATCAGACCATCTTTCGGGATGAATGTGACGTCCTGGAATTCGGCTTCCGCAGGACGAAAGGCAGTGTGTATGCAACACGGTCGCCCGAGCCTTGTCGCCAGTCGCAACAGGTTGTCTCGCATCGCGACCCATAATGGCGGAATCTGCCAATCGCAGACCACGGCGTCGAAATCATCCGGGACCGCGTCGCCCGGTCCGATCGGGATGATCTGGTATCGATGCCGGAGCATCGCACGAATCAACTGCGACTGAATCGGATCATCTTCCACGAGTAGAACTTTTGGTTTCATTTCGACAGTTCCCGTTCGAGCGTGGCTCGTTGTCGCTCGATGATTGTTTCGATTGCTTCGATACGCTTGCAGCATTCATCGCACTCGTGAGGCGTCTCCGGCTTTCGATCTGGCTTTGTGATGCCGAGTGCCAAAACCATTTGCTGAAACGTGACGATTGTCACCGATACCGCTTTCAGCGACTTGATGAACTCGCCACGCTCCCGGACAAACACGGCGAGCAAAACAGCCGCAACGGTCGCCGTCGCTCCGGCTTGGAAAAGTTCGACATATTCTATGAATGCTAGCATTTTTGTGACCGTTTTTTGTCTGGAATACGAAACTGTAAATAGAGGCGTTTCGATTTTGTCCCGGTGCGAGTTGTGGCGACTTCACCGGGGCAATTTTCCAATGAGGTCAAATGGTTTTCCCTGATCGTCGATCCGTTGCGTGTCGTCAACAATTACCAGCGTGTTGGGATGCGTCAGACGTTTGATGTGTGACCACTTCATTTTCGGATTGCGAGTACCTCATTGTGTCGGTTGTTTCCCCAGACAGGATCGCGACGCCAGCGATGCGTTGTCTGAATGTGCTCGACCAGCTTTCGCCATTTGTCGACGCCGAGTTGCCAGTGAAGTTCAATGCCGATGTATTTCACGCCCGACAGGTCAGCGCCCATAAGTGCCGGATATTCACTGCACTCGCAATCGACTTTGAGGTAATCGATCTGTTCGCCGCCAGTGCGTGCGATCGCGTCCGGCAGCGTGATAGCGGTGGCTCGCCCGAGTGGTTTCAACCAGCCTTTTTTGTGATGCGGAACACCGGCAACCGCAGAACTGCCTGCGGTTCCGCGTGCGTGCTCCATCATGCGGATGATTCGGCATCGGTCAGAAATTCCCTGCTGGAATACATGCACGTTTCGTCGCGTTGCGGCTTTTGTGCAACATTCGTTGAAACAGGCCAACAGTGGCTCGTAAGCGTGCACCAGCTCAAACTGATTCGCGAATTTTGCAAACCAGTTGCCGACGTTGGCTCCGATATCGATCGCAACGCCTGTGGCATCATCTGGAACTTCGTAGCTGCCGAGTGTGTGTGGGTTAATTCGCATGGGATGCAACTCCGGCTTCGATGATGCCCGCAACGGTCTCGCGAGCCTGATGCCAGACCCCGTGACCCACGTTGATGACGTAGTGATCGCGACGGTTCAGCCGTGACAATGTGGCGGCAGACTTCACGTAGGTCAGGTCGCCGCCGATGTAGCGTGCGGCTGTTCCAGCGTGGTGGTTGAGGTAAAGCGACTCTATCAGGCGAGGATTTTTCCACGGCTCAAACTTTTTGATGGTCTGAGCGAGCTGCCGTTTGTTGTAGGCCGTCGGGAAATGCGTGGAGTAATCCCGAGTCGGCAAACCGGCTGACGCGAGTGCCGCGAACGTGCGGCGACGGACTTCCCGCCAGGTGTTGCGTTGTTTGCTGGCGTTGTTCACAGAGACGGAAGCGTGACCGAATCGAGGCACTGCCAATTCTTCGAACGTCGTCGGCGCCGCAAGAAATGTGTCGTCGTACATCCACAGGAAATTGTCACGAACGTACGGCGAGGCAATGATTGATTCGAGCTTCGCGATCGAGTCGACCCATTTGATAAACCGCTGCGATGGTGTGTAGCCGTAGCGGCTGCGCACGTCTCGCCGTGTGACTCGCGGTGAGTTAATGACAGTCCCGTCGAATCCGGACGGTCGATCTCCGCAAATCACGATTTCCGCACCGGGAACGAATCGCTGAACGCTGCGGATTGAATACTGAATCTCGTCGCTTTCAGCTCCGTTCTTCCAGTAAACCCAGACGAAGCTGGACGGCATAACCGCTGACGATCCATTCGCGATCGATGGTGGCGTTTCGTCCCAATTGACGACCGGAAACGGAGTCGCGTCTGTGGTTGCCAGTTTCGACGGCGTCACGTCTGTGGTGCTGATCTGCCAGGGCTCGAAGCTGAGTGACGGCAGCGTCAGTGGTTCGGGCTGCTTGATGCGTGCGGCGCGAGTGAACGTGCCGGCGAGACGGGTCAGCCAGTGCTGTTTCGGAAATGTCTGATTCAGGACAGTCTGGCGACCCTGACAGCTCTCACATGGTGCCACGCCCACTGACTTTGTGATCGCGGCGAACTGGTCGCCCAGGCCAACGGACTCGGCAGCCTGCTGCGTCCAGTGGTTGATGTGAACGTCTCGGCGCTCCGGATCAATCGACGTGCTTCCGTTGTTGTCGTAGCCACGACAGATGTGATGCTCGCGATTGTTCATCACGCGGCGAAAAAGCGGGCAATGACCGGCAGTCGCACACTGGCAGTGATGATTCATTTTTCTCACTCGGTGATCTGCGCGTCAAAGTGAACGCCGAAACCGTTGGACGAATGCAGCAACAGGAAGTTCGAATCGCCTGCTGAAAACGGCGCACAGGTCGGAGTCGACAGGAACGCAGAGCCCTGTTTGATAAAGGCATTGTTCAGCGGGTCCGACCAGCAACGCATTTGCACGAACAGTTGATTCGTGACACAGTTGTACTGCACGTAGTAGCGATAGCAGCCATCCAGTCCCGTGCAGTCGGTTCCGCCGACGTTTCCGAATGCCGGGTCCGTAGATGCGTATGGAGGCGTCACACCTGACTTGTACCAGTTACTTCCAGTGCCTTCCCAGGTCAGGACGGTGTCGGAAATACAGTCTATGTCTGTGTGAAATGGAGTTCCGCCGTCAGATTCATAGAGGGCAGTGAGCGTGAGCGTGAGTTGCTGCGGGACACAGCCACACGTTCCGCAGTCGACGCACGGAGGCCCACTGCCCGAACCGCTGCCGGCACCGCCTGATCCACCAGACCCACTGCCGGCACCGCCTGATCCACCAGACCCACTGCCGGCACCGCCTGATGCGCTCGCGGATGGATCGCCGGAATCGCCGCCGCCTGAACCAGACACGGACGTCGAAAAGTCCGACGCTGAACCTGACGACGCGCCACAAGGCGATGTCACAGACCCGAGGAACCAGTATCGTTTGTTCCACCACGCGACCTCGATGACATCGCCAACGGTGACGTCCGATCCGATTGGTACTGCCGCAAAATAGAGTTTCTTCGGAACGAGGCTTTTTTCGAGCTGACGTGTTCCGAGTTGTTCCGCGAACGTCGCGTCAATCAGTTGAATTCGAACGACGTTGACTTCTCCACAATCGCTGCTGGTCGAGTCTTCGTCTGATGTCGCTGTCACCAGTGCCAGGCGAAACTGTTGCGGCTTGCGTTTGCGTAAGTCGCCACCCATGCCAGCGCGTGCGGCGATCTGATCGAACCGCTTTGACTGGTCGAGAATCGTTCGTGCCGTCTCCAGCGTGAAGGCGCCGCGTTTTGTCATTGCCGACCCCTTTTACGCTGGAAGATTCAGGACGCTGAAGTCGGCTGGAGGATACTGGACGAACTCCAGAATCAAGGCGCTGTCCGGCAGATCGTCCGAGCTGATTGCTTTGCCGTCGACATCCAGAGGGACCGGCTGACTGATTGGCTCGCCGTCGAACATGATGTGCGTCCGTTTTTCGGCGCCGGTCCGGCTGACGTCGAGTTCGTGAAGACCGTCATTCAGAATCTTGACCTTGTGGCCGTCTTCGTCGATCAGCAGTTCGATTTCGACCCGGAAATACAGCGTGCCGTTTTTGTACCGGTCGTCGCTGATTGTGAGATTCCGAAGCAACGCCAGCTCTTCAGCGATCGACACGCCGCGAATCGTCAACGCTGCGTTGTTGACTTTGTTCCGCAGGCTGAACAGCCATGACGGAATCGCTGCGACGTTCATCGAAATCGAACACGTTGTCAAAGGTCGGTCTGTCATCACTGGAGGGTCGAAGGGATCACCCGCCGTGTTCAGCACCTTCTGCGTACCGTCGACTGCGTCGACTACCAGAGGCCGTTGAACGTATTGCGTGCCCCAGGTGACCTGTGGCCGGAACAGCAACGGGTCTGTCTCCGTCTCAACGGTTTCCCAGTCGGTCGTGTACTGGCAAGTCACCAGCCAGTCGAGCGGCGAATTCGTGTCCTGATTGAACTTTCGAGACGAACAGATCGAGAACGACGAGTCCGGGTGACTGTCGCCGAGTTGCGGCGTGCTGGCGTGATTCGCGATCGTGTCTTCAATGTCGACCGAATCCGTCCGGACCGAGAACGACCGAGAACGACTCGCCGAAAACGGTGACGCCTTGTCTGACGCCTCCCGGTTTACAGTCGTCTCGATGTGTCGCGTGACTGCCATGAATTACCCCACCACCGTTGTCAGGTTTTCTTCTGTCGTATCGTTCAGTCGCTTGAGTTGGTCGAGCATCTGCTTTTCCAGCTGAAGCATTTCCTTTTCACGCTGTTCTTTCTGACTGACGATTCCGCCGCGTGATGCTCTCAACAATCGGCTGATAACTTCGCCAGAACCGAGAACCGCCGCCGATGACAACATTGCCGGGTCAGGTAGCTTTGACTTGAGTTCCGACACTTTGTCAGGTGACTGGATTTCGGGACTCACCGCACCAGCAAGAATCGCCCCGAGCCTGTTCGGCATTACCGGTTGGTTCTCTGCCAGTTCCTTCGCAACTTTCGCGATGGGCTCTGAAATGACTTCAAAGTCTTCTTTGACTCGCTGCGTCCCTGCTGTTGGGTCGTCCTGCCATGACTCCGGCAGAAACTGCTTCAACTTGTCCCACGACGAGCCATCCTCGTTCATCGCCGCAACAGCAAGCGACCCGCCAGCCAGTACGGCCAGACCACCCTTCATCAGTGTGGGATTTGCTTTCAGGAATTGCAGAAACGTCGTCAGTCCTTTGAGTCCCGCAGCTGCGACGGCAACCGCCTTGACTGCCGCTGCGAGGGACAACATCCCCGCCGCCGTATAACCGAGTGCGCTGACAAATTCGGGATTTCGAGCAATGAATTCCCCTGCCATCTCCGTCAGTTCGCTGACTTTGCTGATTGCTGGATTGATTGCCGGAATCAACTGCGTCCCGACTGTGACCGCCAGTTTTTCAACTTCGGCGTTAAACCGTTTCATCTGGTTGATTGTCGAATCTTTGGTTCTGAACGCATCGCCAATCGCGTTCTGCTGGCCCATTGACTGCCGGATGATGTTCATTCTAGCAAGCGTCTTCTGCTGCTCGGTCGCTGTTGCTGTCGTCGCTTTGATCCCCATTGCCAGCAGCTCCTGATCAATGGCGCTGGCCTTTGTGTTGATCCCGAACCTTGCGAAGACTTCCGACGAACCAGACAGACCACTGATGAACCTTTCCAAAGCGTCTTCGTCGGTGATGTTGTTGAAGGAGGCGAAATCCAACGCGAGAGATTGCATCTCCTGCGAAAACCCCTGTGATTCCTTCTTGCCGAAACCCAGACCAACAAACAGCGACTGGAACGAGGCCATCGCCTTTTTGATCTGCACCGGACTCCGTCCAATCGAGTCGGCCAGGTTGTCCGCGAATCCGGCAGCAGACCCTTCGAGTTCCCCAAAGACCGCGCCAAACCGGGACAACTCTTCCTGTGCTGATGCCGCCTGTTTTGCTGCGAGGACCAATGGAGCGCCGAGAACGGCCCCGCCTCGAAACAGCGATCCGGCCAGTCGGTCCGCACCGATCTGGAATGTTTTCAGTCGAGTCTGGAGCCCGCCGAGGCCCTCTGTCATCCGGTCTTTCAGGAAGACCTCGACAAAGGCTCTACCGGCTCTGATTCCACTGACTGACACGGCATCACCTGCGTTGTTTGTCGAGTTCCTGCGTTGCCTTCAGGTATTCCCTGACACTCATTTTCGACCGCTTCGCCCGTTCGAGGTACGGATGGAAGTCAGCCAGTTCAAACTTCGTCTTCACGCTGTTGACGTTTGCCAGA
>Ga0208767_1001113_pt1 | contig 21498 bp, 32 predicted proteins | sample VirMetDEL_Mar_21_FD_184514 | JGI IMG/M metagenome (GOLD analysis project Ga0208767, IMG submission 184514) | Aqueous microbial communities from the Delaware River and Bay under freshwater to marine salinity gradient to study organic matter... | ecosystem: Environmental > Aquatic > Marine >... | reverse complement strand
GGTGTTTCCCGATCGACACTTTTCTAGCGATAGAAATATTGTTGCGCTTCCTACGGGTGTGGTGAGATAAAATTAGGTTAAAAAGAAATATTGTTGCGCTTTATATGGGTTTAGTGAAATAAAATTAGGGTAAAAGATGCCAGCCGGTAAAATGCCAAAGTATATTGGGCCAAATGACTTAGCGGAGATTCTGGGCGTCAGCCCGCGCCGCATAACACAACTGGTCGCGGAGTCCAAGATTCAGAAGGCCGACCGGGGTTTGTATGATGTGCGGCAATGCGTCCAAGATTATTTCAGGTCAGTTGTTGTTGGCGCAGACGATGAGGACATAAGCGAGGCCAAGCGCCGCAAGGCCGTCGCCGATGCTTCGCTGGCTGAAATAGAATTAAAGCACAAAGCAGGGGAATTAGTGTTAGAAGAAGAAATGCGGGCGGCAATCAGCGCGGACTATGGGCGTTTGCGGTCGCACTTGATCGCTATGCCGTCGAAAATGGCTCCGCTGGTCGTGGGGCAAAAGGACAATGCGGTCATCCAGCAGATTGCGAGTGATTTTATAGATGCAGCCTTGGCAGACCTATCTGGCGAAACCAAAAAAGACGATTCGGCTGGCGCGCAAGACGCTGCGGCCACCGCCAAAGCTGACGGTTAGCGACTGGGCCGACAAGGAACGGCGGTTAAGTCCCGAATCAAGTTCGGAGCCAGGCCGCTGGAACACTTCACGCGCGGAATATCAACGCGCGATCATGGACGCGGTTAGCGACCCAGCAATTCACACGGTTGTGATTATGTCGTCTAGTCAGATTGGCAAGACGGAGATCATCAACAATATTGTCGGGTATCACATAGATCAAGACCCGGCACCGATTCTGCTATTGCAGCCGACTCTGGAGATGGCAGAGGCTTGGTCAAAGGACAGGCTTGCGCCGATGTTGCGTGACACGCCATGCCTTGCTGGGGCGGTGAAAGACCCGCGTTCACGGGACAGCGGCAACACGGTTCGGCACAAGGTCTTTGCGGGCGGCCATATCACAATGGCGGGCGCGAATAGCCCGGCATCGCTGGCATCGCGCCCGATTCGGATTGTGTTGGCTGACGAAATTGACAGGTTCCCGCCATCTGCGGGGAGCGAGGGCGACCCTGTGAATCTAGCGCGAAAGCGGTCGACTACGTTTTGGAATCGTAAGCTAATTCTGGTATCGACGCCAACGATCAAGGGTTTCAGCCGCATTGAAGCGGCCTATGAGGACAGCGACCAGCGGCGACTTTATGTGCCATGTCCCGATTGCGGGGAAGGCCAGACGCTAAAATGGGCGCAGGTCGTATGGGATGAAGGCTCGCCACATAAAGCGATGTATGCCTGCCAGCATTGCGGCACGTTATGGGATGACGCGGCGCGGTGGGCAGCAATACGGAATTCGTATTGGCAGGCGGGTGCAGACTTCAACGGTGTTGCGGGGTTTCATCTGAATGAGATGGCGTCACCTTGGGTCAAGCTGGGCGACACGGCGAGGAACTTCATGGACGCCAAGCCGCACCCTGAACAATTGAAGACTTGGATCAATACGACATTGGGCGAGACCTGGGAAGAAGAAGGCGAAACGGTAGACAACGAGGCCACAGCGGCGCGCAAAGAGTCTTACGGACCTGATGCGCTGCCGGATGAAGTGGTTTTGCTGACGGCTGGGGTTGACGTACAAGGGGACCGATTAGAGGCCGAATGCGTTGGCTGGGGTGCTGATGAAGAAAGCTGGGGCGTCGAATACAAGATAATTCGGGGCGACCCAGACCAAGCTGCTGTTTGGTCTGAATTGGCCGAATGGCTTTCGACCGTTTATGCAACGGAAAGCGGTCGCCAGATGCGGATTGAGGCTGCGTGTATCGACTCCGGCTATAAGGCCGACCGGGTTTACCGTTTTACGTCTGGGAATTCGCGGCGGCGCTGGTGGGCTGTGAAGGGGCAGGGCGGTCCTGGCAGGCCGGTATGGCCGCGCAGGGCTTCAAAGGGTGCAAGGACGCGTGCGCCGGTTTTCATCCTTGGTGTTGACGCGGCAAAAGAAGTGATCTATGGGCGGCTAAACAAAGTCAAAGATTCGGGGCCGGGCTATATGCACTGGCCAGCCATTGACTGTTACGATGATGAATATTTCGAGCAGTTATCAGCAGAGAGCGTAAGTACAAAATATGTTCGCGGCGTTCCTGTTCGGGAATGGCGGCAAACGCGGGAACGGAACGAGGCGCTGGATTGCCGGGTCTATTCTTATGCGGCCATGATTGGCCGGAACATCGACCTGAACAAGCGGTCAGCGCGGTTGCTGGCCTATCCTGTCGAGCAGGAAGAAGAAACAGCGGATACGTTTGATGCGGTAGCGCCAAAACCGCAGCCAAGGCCACGGCGGGCGCGGCGCGGCGGGTTTGTAAAAAACTACTAGGGGCGAAGATGGCAGAGAAACTATATATCAATTCGGACAACTTGATAAAGTTGACCGGGGTGAAAAACAGGCTGACGGATGCCTTTATAAATGACGCGACTGTTACGGTCACGGCCAAGGATTTGACCGGCACGACCGTTTCCGGGCCTATCACGATGGACTATGTTGCGGATTCAGATGGTGTTTATGCCGGGGCAATCCCTGATACGGCGTCCCTTGATGTCGGCAGCCGTTACGACTTAGTCATCACGGCGAACGGCGGCGCGGGTTTGCAGAAAGAATACACAATCCGATGCGAGGCGGTGAAGGCTGATGAGTGATTTTTTACCAAAAGAGCCGACCAGTTTTGTTGCTGGTGACACGGTAAAGTGGGAACGGACAAACCTGTACAGCGACTATCCCCCTGCATCCTGGGCGCTCAAATATAGCTTGGTCGGCTTGAATGACGGCATAGGCGAGCAAACGGCAGCGGAAGACGGCAACAATTACCAGGTCACGATTGCGGCCAGCGTAACGGCCACACTTGACGGCGGGGACTATACGCTGACAGGCTATGTCGACGACGGCACCCAGCGATTCACGGTTTACCGTGGCACGGTGACGGTCGAGGCTGATATAGCGGGCGTTGACGGCGGGCGCGATACCCGGAGTTATTGGAAGCGTGTTTATGATAACGTCTCTGCCGTTATCGAGGGCAAGGCGTCCAGCGATCAGCAGAGCTATTCAATCGCGGGCCGCAGCCTATCGCGTTATTCCTTTGAGGAATTGCTTTCTTTGCAAGGGCGGGCGAGGGCTGAAGTCTTGCGGGAAGAACGCGCGGCCAGCGGCGCGGGCGGCAAAAAGATTTTAACGAGGTTTGTTAAGCCATGAGCATTTTTGACAGATTCAAAAAGAACAAGCCGCGCCGCCGGGTCCAGGTTCCCAATATGCGCGGTTATGATGCGGGCATGGTGTCGCGACTAACGGCTGATTTCAACTTTATCGACCAGACGCCTAATCAGAACATCCATGTTGGCCTAAAAACAATGCGCGCACGGTCGCGCGATTTGTTCCGCAACAATGATTATGCTCGCAAATACGGCAAGTTGCTGGCCTCAAATGTGGTCGGGCCGCACGGCATTAAGTTGCAAATGAGGGTTCGCAATGATGTCGGGTCTGGTTATGACACGCTGGCCAATGATCGCATCGAGGCGGCTTGGCGTGAATGGGGCCGCGAATGCTCCATGTGCGGGCGTTATTCTTGGCTCAACGCGCAAAAGGCCGCAATACGGTCTGTTGCGGTTGATGGCGAGGTCATTATTCAACTGGTTGAGGGGCGCGCGGCTGGTCCTTACGGTTTCAAAATTCAGTTCATCGAGCCTGACAAGCTGGACCATAATTTGAACGAGACCTACGGCGGGCGCAATATTAGGCTTGGCGTTGAGGTTGACGAGTGGTCAAAGCCAATCGCTTATTGGTTTTTGAACGAACATCCAGCAGAACATGGTCACATGAAGTCGGGCCGCAAATACAACCGGGTTCCAGCGGACCAGATCATTCACGCCTTTATTCCTGAAGAAATCGGGGCTTGGCGCGGCGTTCCTTGGATTCAATCCGGCACCCAGCGACTCAAAATGCTGGGCGGTTATGAAGAAGCGGAGCTTGTAGCAGCCCGGTCGGCTGCGTCCAAAATGGGCTTCATTTACTCTCAGGACGGCGATGGGTACGACCCAGACGATAGGGACGCGGCGGGCAATCTGATCCAAGAGATCGAGCCGGGCGTTATTGAACAACTGCCAGAGGGCACCAAGTTTGAATCGTTCGACCCGCAGCACCCAATGAGCCAGTTCGGTGATTTCCTCAAGTCGATGTTGCGGGGTGTTTCGGCGGGGTTGGGCACTGCCTATAACTATTTGGCGGGTGATCTTGAAGGCGTCAATTTTTCCAGCCTGCGTCAAGGCAATCTTATGGAGCAGGACGAGTGGCGCACGGTCCAGCAGTGGATGATTCACGCAATTTGTGTGCCGGTCTTTGAGCGTTGGCTAATCTCGGCGCTTGGCTCGCCTGCGCTTAATCTTCCCGCCTCACGATTCAACAAGTTCAACGCGGCGACATGGCAGCCGCGCGGGTGGGCATGGGTTGACCCGGTAAGAGAGGCCAACGCCAATATGGCAGAATTGGGCATGGGCGTTACGTCCAGAACTATTATCGCGGCTGCTGCGGGCCGTGACCTGGAGGATGTCTTTAAGGACTTGAAGGCAGAACAGGAACTGGCGGCGGCGATGGGCGTGATCCTATCCGACCCAGCAGCGCAACAGCAAGACGAACAAACGGAAGGGGCAGATGATGTCTGACAAAAAAATGAATGATCGCACCAGCGACGAATTGCGTTCCCTTGATCGCAATTTTAACGGTTCGATCACCAGCCGCATGGACGGCGAAACTGAAAAGCCGGTTTTTGAGTTGTCGCTATCAAGCGAGATTGCATACGACCGGGGCGATTACAAAGAGATTCTTGTTCACAGCGCGGATTCAGTCAATCTGGATCGGGCTGCGGACAGAGGGCTTCCCTTGCTTCATAACCATAGGACCGATGAGCTAATTGGGCGCGTCGATGACGTTCGGGTGGAAGATGGGAAACTGCGAGGCGCTGTTAAGTTCGGCAACTCCCAACTGGCCAAAGATATTGAGGCCGATGTCCGCGACGGCATCCGGTCTGACGTATCAATTGGTTATAGGTGGGATGATTGGACGGAAGACACGAAGACTGGCGAAGTCTCCGTGACTCGTTGGACATTGCATGAAGCCTCGATTGTTGGCGTACCAGCCGATTATACGGTCGGGATGGGGCGCTCAAATGAAACCACTCGAACAGAGGACAATTCCAAAATGAGTGAAAACGAAGTGAAGCAGGATATTCCTGCTAATGATGAGGCCGTTCGCGCTGCTGCGACGGTTGCATCTCAATCGGCTGTTGCCCAGGAACGCAAGCGCGTTTCCGACGTAACAGATTATTGCAACAAGCGCGGTATGCCTGAAATGGCCCCCAAGGCTGTTAGCGAAGGCTGGTCAATGGACGACACTCGCGAGCGTGTGCTTGACGCCAAAGACAAGGCTGCAGACGCCAAGCCCGCCGCGACAAGTGGCGAGTTGCGCGAAGAAAAAGCCAAGCCTATCGGCCTGACAACTGAAGACATCGACAGCATCCGTATTGTGGATATTGTTAATTATCAGTTGAACCCTGCCGACTCGGAAGCCAAGCGCAAAGCCGGTCACGCAATTGAGGCTTCACAGCAGTTTATTCGCAAGAACAACCTTCCGCAGCCTAAAGGTATCGTGATCCCGCCTGAAGCTCTTTCCCGCTTTATGACGAAGGGCATGACCCGTGATCTGTCTGCCGGTACGGCAACGGATGGCGCGGAATTGGTTTCTACCGATCTTCTTTCAGGTTCCTTGATTGAGGTTCTGCGAAATCGTTCTGTTGTTCTTGGCCTTGGCGCTGTGACGCTTGAAGGTCTGGTTGGCGATGTTGCAATTCCGCGCGTGACTAGCGGTTCTGCATCTGCATGGATTAGCACAGAAGGCGGCAACGCTGCACAGTCTGACCCGCAGTTCGATCAGGTTACTATGTCGCCTAAGACTGCTGGCACATATACTGAAGTGACGCGCCAGCTTTTGAGCCAGTCCAGCGTTGGCCTTGAAGCGTTTTTGCGGAATGATATGGCACAGGGCATGGCCACGCTGATTGATGCGGCTGCTTTGTATGGGTCCGGTTCTTCCGGCCAACCTACTGGCGTTGCTAACACCAGCGGCATCAACGCACCGACAGCCTTCGCGGCTGCTGTTCCGACTTTCGCGGAAGTGATTGCAATGGAAACAGCCGTTGATGTTGACAATGCGCTGATGGGCACTCTTGCCTATTTGACCGACCCAACCACTCGCGGCGGGCTGAAGTCTGCCGACAAGGGCACGGATACCGGCCAGTTCGTCTGGATGGGCAACGAAGTCAACGGCTATAATGCTGTTGTGTCTAATCAGGTTACCGCTGGCGATGTGTTCTTCGGAAACTGGGCTGATCTGATCATTGGCATGTGGGGCGGCTTGGACATCCTGGTCGATCCGTACACCAACAGCTTGAGCGGCACTGTTCGGATTGTGGCTCACCAGTCAATGGACGTTGCTGTTCGCCATGCTGTCAGCTTCGCCTATAACAACGACGGCGCATAATAGCGCCTGAATTGTGATGATACGGCGCGGGGTGCCCTGGGGCATCCCGCGTCTAATCCTAATTTCGGGAGTTCTATCATGCGAATCAAGATTCTTAGCGGAACGATTGTTGGCGGCAAGCGTGTTGAGGCTGGCAAGACGGTTGATGCGTCTAATGCTGACGCTTATTACCTGATGGCTATTGGCAAGGCCGAAGAAGCTGCGCCACCAAAAACGCGCACCCCGGAAGACGGCCAGCCGATGACCACACGCAAGGCGTCGGCTACCGTGAAGAAGGGCAAGAAATAGATGGCTGTTGAATCGGCGGCGGATCGCCTGTCCATGCTTGCTGACTTTGGCCTTGCCTGCCGCATTACCTATGCGGCAGGTGGTCGCAAAGACATAACCGCCATACTTGATAACGAATATGCGGCGGCTGAATTGACCGGCGAGGTGTCTATTGAGACCACAGTTCCGATTCTAACAGCGCGCACGGCTGATCTGTCTTCGGCGGCGCATGGTGACGCGCTGCGGGTGACTGATGAAGACGGCGTTCGCACAGATTACACCATTCGCGGCTTGCACCCGGACGGCACGGGGATTACCCAGGTTATTTTGGAGAAGGGCTGACGATGGCGCATATAAGGCAGCAGATCAGGGATGCTGTGGTCACGGCTGTGACGGGCCTGGGGACAGGCGCAACGGTTTATGACAGCAGGGTCTATGACCTTCCAAGCACGACCACAACGGCCATCATGGTTGATTGCGGGTCGGAAGAATTCGAATATACGACCATGACAGCGCCGCGCACTGTTTCGGCGGTGCTTGATGTTATGGTCAATTGCGTTGTGGTCAATGCGACCAGTCCAGAAGACACGCGCGACACAATGCTTGCAGAGATACAAGCCGCGCTTGCGTCCAGTGATCTAGGTGGGGTCTTGACGGGCGTGGGGCTGATGCTGGACAGCATAGAGGTCACGCATGAAGACGAGGCAGAGATCAGGGTCATGTCTGCTGAGATGGTTTGGCAAGCGCCTTATGTATTCGCAGAGAATGACCCGGAAACGGCTATATAAAGGGGGCCAAAAATGGCTGAAAGAGTTACAATGCAGTCCGCAGGGGCTGTGATCGAGGTTTGGGACTATCAGGTAGAATATCTGGTCTCAAAGGGCTGGGGTGTCGCTGTTGACTCGCCAGAAGTTGAAACGGTCGAAGAAGATTCGACCACAATCGAGAAGGATGTAGAATAATGGCTACACATCATGGAAACAGCGGCACCGTTGAGCTAGGCGCTAATGCTGTTGGTGAAATTAAATCTTGGTCTGTTGATGAAACAGCAGAAACGGCAGACGATTCCGCAATGGGTGATTCCTGGCGGTCTCACGTTGTAGGTAAAAATAGCTGGTCTGGCTCTGTTGAGTGCCACTGGGACCCGGACGATACGGACGGCCAGGACGCCCTGACAGCGGGTGCAAGCGTTACGCTGAATCTCTACCCAGAAGGCAACAGTTCTGGTGCTGACTATTACAGCGGCACGGCAACTGTTGAAGGCATTTCGCGTTCTATTCCGCAGGACGATATTGTTTCCGTGACTTTTACCTTCAAGGGTAATGGCGCGTTGACCGCTTCAACGGTGGCTTAATGAGCAGACCGACACTAGCAGAGGCGCTGGCGTCTGACTTTAAGGGGCAGGAAATGCGTTCGCGCACCCTGTCCCTGTCAGTCGATGGGGAAGACCTAGAATATGAGGTCTTTTGGCGTCCTATCAATCTGTCAGAACGGGCAAGAATCGCCAAGCTGGACGGCAACGACGACCAAGTGATTGGCATTCTTGTTATGAAGGCGCTTGATGAGAACGGCGACCCGCTGTTCACGGTCAAGGACAAGCCGGTTTTGAAACAATTCGCGCGGCCTGATTTGTTGAGCGAGTTGGCGGCTGAAATGCTGTTGTCCCAATCCCTTGAGGATGCGGCAAAAAACTGACTGAGGATGCCGAATTGCGCGACATTTTCGCTTTGGGCGAAGTGCTAGGCAAGTCGGCATCTGAAATTATGGCGCTAACGGTTGTCGAGTTCAACCATTGGCGGGCTTATTTTAAGATCAAGAACGAGGCTGGTTGATGGCTAAAAAACTGCAAACTGTTCTAACAGCCAAAGACAAGACCGGCGAGGCGTTCGCGTCTATTAATAGGTCCGTCAAGTCGTTCAAGAACGGGATTGCCGGGGTTTCTGCGGCGGCTGCGGTTGCTGTGGCTGGTGTTGGGGTGCTTGTTAAAAAGTCATTGGAATTGACCGATTCCATTGATAAGGCATCAAAAGCGGCGGGGATTAGCGCAGAAGGCTACCAGAAGCTGAAGTTTGCCGCTAGCCAAGCGGGGATCGCAGCCGGGCAGCTTGATATGTCGCTGCTGGCCCTAATTCGGCGCACCGGCTTGGCTTACCAAGGCAATACGACGTATGCAAAAACCTTTGATGATCTTAAGGTCAGCGTAAAGAACGCGGACGGTGGCCTGCGTGACCAAGAAGACGTCCTTGAGGATGTCCTCTTGGCATTATCAAAGGTAAAAGATCAAGCCGACCTGACCGCGAAGGCGTCGGTTCTGTTTGGCGATGATGCCGGTAAGAAAATGGCCTTGTTGCTTCAGGATGGCATTGAGGGACTTGACGCGGCGCGTGATCGGGCAGAAGAATTGGGCCTTGTGCTATCTCAAGGGATAGTTGACCAAGGCGTTAGCCTGACCGACGCGTTTAACGAGTTGAAAATGGCTGCGGACGCTCAAACGGCCAAGGTTATTCTTGAAAATGCAGAGGCGCTTCAAAAGCTGGTCGGCTGGATGGGTGCGCTAAAAAACTGGTCAATTGGCGTTATTGCCGACGCGACTACAGGCGCAGATTTACTGCTAAAATACCTTGGCGTTATTGACAAAACGCCCCTAGAAGCAGTGCGTCTTGAAGCCAATTTGCTTAAACGCGATATGGAAGACATGGAGAAGGGCAGCGATGCCTGGAAGGAAGCGGCAGCGCGCGTTAATTTTCTTATTGGCCGTGAAAAAGAGCTTTTGGGTCTTACTGAGCAGGTTGAGCAGAAAAAAACCAAGCCGAAGCCGGGCGGCGCGGTTGATACAGGGCCGCTTGTGGAAGACAAGGACGCAAAACGCGAAGCGGCGCGCATAGAGGCAGAAGTGGCGCGCGTTCGTGAAGGCCTTATGACAGAAACGCAGTTGCTAAGTGCGGAAGAAGCCAGGCTTCAAAACCTTGTTGAAAAAGGCGGCCTCACTAGATCAGAGGCAACGGCGGCGCTTAATAATTATGCCGCGACACTCCCAAGCGCCATAAATGCCACTGAACAGGCGGCAGCGGCGCAAGAGGTTTTGAATGATTTAATGGCTGACGGGCGTGACATCACGCAATCATTTTTGACGCCTCAAGAAAGCTTCGCGGCGGCGATGGGTGAGTTAAATACCTTGCTCATGGTGGATGCCATCAGTCTTACCACCTACAAAAAAGCCGTCGAGCAATTAAAACTAGAGTCAGTGCTTGCAGCCGACACTATGCAAGGCGCTATGGCGCGCGCCTTTCAGGACATTGACTATCGGATGGCACAGGTCGATATTTTCGCGGGTGATATGTTCGGCGGCATGAAGAATGCGGCAAAAAGCGCGGTCAATGAGATAATCAGCGAGTTTTACCGGCTGGTTGTTATCAAGCCGCTAATGGACATGCTGTTTGGTGGTGAATCGGGCGGTCTCTTGGGCGGCTTGCTTGGTGGATTCCTTGGGGGCGGTAAAGCGAAGGGCGGCCATGTTTCGGGCGGCACAGCCTATCTTGTGGGTGAAGAAGGGCCAGAGATATTCCGGCCCAATACGTCTGGGGATATTGTGCCAAATAATAAATTGGCTATGGCTAGAGGCGGCGGTGATTCCGGCGTTACTGTTGTGCAGAATATTCGTTTTGATGTTGGTCTTGAGAGTGTCGACCAGAGGATTGAGCAGGCAACGCCACGGATTGCAAACGAGTCCGCGCGGGCTGTTCGTGACGCGCAGCAACGCAGCGGCGGGGAGTATATCTAGTGGCCATATCATATCCATTGACCATGCCGGATGATGATTGGACAGCGGCTAAAGTCGGGGCGCAGTTCAACAACCTTCAGACGCCTTCGATCAGCAATGTTGTGCAAACTGTTTCCAAGCCTGGAGATTTGTTGATATTAGAATTCAGCTTGCCCCGGAAGTCGCGGGCATCGGCGGCTGAATGGCAGGCGTGGGGGATGTCCTTGCGCGGGTCGTTTGGTTCGTTTTATGGATACGATAGAACAGCAAAGACGGCGCGCGGCGTGGCCACGGGAACGCCACTGGTGAACGGCGCGGATCAGACGGGTTATGAATTGGTCACCGACGGCTGGACTACTAGCCAAACGGGGATTTTGCTGGCGGGTGACTGGATTGAGGTCAACGGCCTGCTAAAAATGGTTGTCGCTGACGCTGATTCGGATGTTTCCGGCAACGCTACGCTTGACATATCGCCGGGCCTGTGGCCGGGGCAATCCCCAGCCGACAATGCGGCGATCACCGTCAGCAATCCAAAGGGTAAATTTAGGCTAGTTGATGACCTCGTTTCTTGGGACATTGACTTGATTGAAAATGGAATGATGAAATTCCGCGCGGTTGAGGATTTGCGGGCATGAGCAGGGATGTAAGCACGGCTTTCAACACGGCGGCTACAGCGTCAACTGTTGGCGCGGCCTTCCTGGCATCCCTTGACTTTTCATCTGGCACGGTTCGGGTGTGGTCTGGCGTGGGCACTCTTTCATGGGATGGCCAGTCATGGGCTGGGGTCGGTGACCTGGGGTCCGTTTCGGCCATTCAGGAACAGCCGGGCGCGGTGGCAACCGGCCTGACGCTGGGCCTGTCGTTTAATGATTCATCCATTCTGACCAGCATTTTAAGCGAGGATTATCAGGGGCGGTCTGTTGGTGTTTGGCTGGCCTTGTTTGATTCTGACAACGCCATAATCGTTGACCCGTTCGAGTATTTCGGCGGGCTTATGGACTATGCAGAGGTCAAGCGCAGCAACGGGGCCGCGTCAATTAGCATATATTGTGAAAGCTGGATGCGGGTTCTTGAGCGGAAGAACAGCCGCCGCCGCACTAATCAAGACCAACAGTCTCGTTTTGCGGGTGATTTGGGCTTTGAGTATAATTCGGAGATTCAGGACGTTCCGGTAAACTGGGGGCAGGCTGACGCGCAGCAGACCAAGAATTCACGCAAGGCATTGCGGAAGTTGAAATGAGGCGCGAGGATTGGCCAGAAAGGCTCAACGAATATGTTGAGGCATCTTCTTCAGCGATGTTTGACTGGGGGCGGCATGACTGCTGCACGTTTGCGGCTGGCGCTGTTTACGCGATCACCGGCGTTGACTGGATGCCAGAGTTTCGCGGGCGGTATGATAGCGAGAAAACGGCGCAAGCGGCACTTAAGGACATTGGCCGGGGAAGTCTTTTGAAAACAATCTGTGCTAAGTTCGGCAAGCCTGTTGCGCCAGCCAAGGCGCGGCGCGGTGATTTAATGTTGGCCAATCTAGGTGACGGTCCTGCTTTGATGGTGTGCGTGGGGCCAGACGCTATCGGGCCGGGTCTGGGCAAGCTGATCCGCGTCCCTGTTTCTGATTGCCGTTTTGCGTGGAGTATTGAATAGATGCCGCAAATTATACCAGTCATTGCGGGTGCTGCGCTAAAGGCTGCGGGCTTTGGCAAGATATTGACGGCAATTATCACGCTCGCGGTCACGGCGGTGACTTCGCTTATATTCAAGCCGAAAATGAACGCGGGTGATCTTGGGACTTCAATTAACATGTCGCGCGATGCAGCGGCACCCAGAGAATATATCTATGGCCGCACCAGAACGGGAGGGACAATCCCTTATATTGAATCAACCGGCACGAAAAACGAGATTCTGTGGCTGGTGACTGATTATGCTGACCATGAGATCGACAGCTTCGAGGCGTTCTATATTGACAATAAATCTGTTGCTGTTTCGGCTGGTGCGGTAACAACCAGTCCATATAACGGGTTTGCTAATGTCTACACCAAGTCGGGGCAGGACAGCCAAACGGTTGAGACCAATTTAGACGCGGCCTCAACAAACTGGACAACAGATCACCGGCTGCGCGGCTGTGCCTATGCCGTGTGGAAACTGACCTATGATCGTGATGTCTGGCCTACTGGCCTGCCTAATTTGTCAGCTACGATCAAGGGCAAAAAGGTCTATGACCCCCGGCTTGACACGACGGTTTCGGGCGGCAGCGGTTCGCATAGGGACGATGATTCAACGACTTGGGAATGGTCAGACAATCCGGTTCTGTGCTTGCTCGACTATCTGCGCGACAGTTACATTGGCCCGGCGTTTCCGATGTCGGCTTTCGACACAACCAACCTGATTGCGGCGGCTAATGTCTGTGATGAGGCGGTCACGGTCAAGGCTGGCGGCACCATCACGCGCTATGCCGTCAACGGCATAATAAATTCCGATCTATCCCACAAAGACGTGGTTGATATTTTCTCTGATGCGATGGCCGGAACGATTACCTTCACGGGCGGCGTGTTCAGGATGCATCCTGGCGAGTATGATACGCCAAACACTGACACGCTGGATGAAGATTCCATTGTGGAGTTGGTAAGCTGGAAACCTGCGCCATCACGGCGCGAATTGGTCAATGAGGTCAACGGCCTTTTCATCGACACAGACAACGCGCACCAGCCGACCAATTACCCCACAATCAGCGATTCAACGGCGGTAACAGAGGATGGCGGCGACGTTTTGCCGCTAACGCTGGACCTGCCTTTCGAGCAGGACAACAGGCGCGCCCAGCGGATCGCCATGATTGCCAAGAACCGTGCGCGGCAGCGTGGCGAAGGCGTTATTAGATGCAACCTGTCGGCTGCTGGCGTTCAGATTTGGGACAATCAGAAATTCACTTTCTCTGATATGGGCTGGACCGACAAGGTGCTAAAGATCACAAGCTGGACGCTCAATCCCGATATGACGATTGACTTAGGCGTCAAAGAAGAAGATTCCAGCGTGTATTCGTGGACGGCGGCAAGTGATGAGCAGGATTTTGACGCGCCAGGAGGCACGGCGTCAATTGTTGACTTTGATTCGGTGAATCCTTCCGGCCTGACAGCCACGGCGGCAACCTTTGTGGGGTCTGACGGTTCAAAGATGCCTGCCATCGAGGTTGGCTGGTCTGACCCTGGGCCGTTTGTTATCCAAACGGAAGTCCAGTTGTCGAGCGATGACGGAACAACGTGGTTGAACTATAGCGCGGTTCCAGAAGAAAGCGGCGACGGCGCTGTGATCACGGGGCTGGTCAAGGGGACGACCTACAAGGTGAGAATCTTTCATGTAACGCAGGGGCTGGTTCGGTCTGACACGCCTGCAGTGTCCAGTTCAATTAGCGTGACTGATTCAACGATTGCCGGAACAATTATCAATCAGGGCGATTTGGCCGTTCTCAATCAGGTTGACACGGCGGAAATTGTCGATGAAGCGGTCTCAACTGTTGTAGCAACCACGGTTGCAGGGCCGCGTTCTCTTTCTGACAGGTATGACGGCACACCACAAAGAATTGGATTCGGGACATCTACCGTTGACGATGATATGTTTACGACAAATAACATCCTAGACATTTGGGGTGAGGCCGTTGTCGAGATGGATATTACCGTTGATTCCGACATGGTGAACGAGCCTATCGAAGTCAGAATCAAGATGCTGCTGCAATCAACGGGGTTTGATGGCTCATATATTGGCCTTTATGCCAAGGTTGGCATTGAAAAGTCCGGCACGGCGGGAATTAGCGAATGGCTGCTGGGTGATGCAGGCGGGAATTTTCTAAGCGACAGTGACGGCACGGACCCGACGCTGGACAACTGGGAGTTTGTTGCCACGTTGGATGAGGACGCGGCGGGCACATACGCCAGCCAATATACTGACTCGTATATATGGACTCCGACAAGCACGGGTGACTATACTTTTTGCATGGCCATGACGATTGGCGATTGTTACCCAAGCCGCAATGGGGAAGAAGATTTGGACGCCATATCAATTCAGGCATATTCCTTACTGTTGCGGGGGAAATAATGCGCCAGAGAAACTATGCTATTTGGAATGAGGAAACGGGCGACATCCTGGAGACGGGGCATTGTCCGCCGCGCTCGCAGTTGCGGAAGCTGGCAAGGCTGCGCCCCGGCCAGCGTATGTATGTATCAGACGGGCCTATGGTCAAGATCAGGACTCATGTTTTTGACCCGGCAACCGGCAAGCCGGTTCGGAAGGGCATTTAATGGAATGGCTAGACCCGCTTTTAGGCTACGGACCACTTGGAATGTGGCTGGTGTGGCAGCTTTACCGCGACAAGACGCAAGCCAAGGCGATCACAGATTTGACACAAGCCTTGAGCGAAAACGCCGCGAGTCAGCAAACAATTGCAACCGCCATTACAGACATCCGCACGCATCTAATGGGGCGCGGTCAATGATGCGGAAGATTATAAAGCTGTTAATAAAACATGAATGCCTAAAAGGCGCGGACAAGGCGATAAGAGAGCATAAGGAATCGTCGCGCGTGTTAAGGGGTGAAATTGAGAAATTATCACAACAATTAAAGGCGCAAAGGGAAGATGTTTGACCTTTTGGATATTTGCAGGGATTTTTTTGGCTATCTAATGATCGTCGTCATGGCTGTCTGGGTCAAGCAGCGAATGGCATGGATTCACAGCACAACAGGGTCAATGAGAATGGACGCGCGCGCGGTCCAGTGCGTAGCCTTGTGCATGATTGCGTCAATCCTGTTCTGGCAGGTAGGGTGGCATGAAGTCGGGGCAGGGCCGGAGAATGTTAGTTTTGTCCTGTTTGCCGTAATTACCCGCCTATGGCTAGTGGCCGCGTCGACAATGGCGGTGGTCTCATATTGGAATCTGACGCAGGGGAATGACTGGCGGCGTAATGTGCGGCGGCTGGCAGGGCTGGCCGGGATAGCATCGGCGTTGTCCATCGTGTCATACATTTTTTTACAGGTGGCCGCATGACAAGATCACTGACAGACGAACAACTGCAAGAGGCCGTCGACTTGTTGGCGCGGCATTCTGGCGTTGCTGAAGCGGCGCGCCATTCAAAGTGGCCGTGCAAACAGGCCGCTTTTTCTCATCGCTTGAAGTCTGCGCGTGACGCGGGCTTTGTGCCGTCTGCAGATTCAATCCCTATCGAGCCTGACGAATTGGACGTTGTGAAGCAAGAGTTGCGTGACGCGCGATTATTGCTTACGCAGATCAAAAGCGAAGAGATCACGCGCGCAAATGTCCGATCATGGGTCGGTCTTGTGTCAGAAAAAGACACAGCGCCGCCAAAATGGATAGTTAAGCCAAGCAAGCGCAGCGCGCTGGGTGTGCCGACGCTCTTTGCATCAGACTGGCATTGGGGCGAGGTTGTGAATCCCGATGAGATTCATGGCGTCAACAAGTTCGACCTGGAGATTGCCAAGGCGCGGTGCAGGTCGCTAATCAATACGGCTGTTGGCCTGCTGACTAGCGAATTTAAAGACCCCGATTACCCCGGCATTGTCTTTGCTCTGGGCGGCGACATGATCACGGGCGACATCCATGAAGAACTATCAAAGACCAATGATGCGCCTATAATGCCCACGGTTGTTGACCTGTTTGAGAATCTTATCTGGTGCATATCAACCCTGGCGGACAGGTTTGGGCGGGTCTATGTGCCGTGCGTCACCGGGAACCACGGCAGGAACACAAAAAAGGTTCAGGCAAAAGAACGCAACGCCACAAATTTTGATTGGCTGGTTTATTGCCTTCTGGAAAAGCACTTTTCGGGGGATGACCGGGTTCAGTTTAATGTTGCGGAAGGCTCCGACTGCCTGTTTAAGATATACGATCACGAATATCTATTGTCACACGGCGACCAGTTCAGAGGCGGTGACGGCATGATTGGGCCGCTTGGCCCTATAACACGAGGGCGACACAAAAAGGCATCGCGCAACGCAGCGATTGATATGCCGTTTCAGACAATGATCGTCGGCCATTTTCATACTTTGATGCAATTGCCTAACCTGATCGTCAATGGCTCGCTCAAGGGATATGACGAATACGCCTTCCAGGGCAATTTCTCGTATGAAGTGCCCGCGCAGGCATTGTGGATTACTCACCCTGAGCGCGGCATAACCCATCAGATGCCTATTTATCTTGAAGACAAAAAGAAAGGGGCGTCTAAGTCATGGGTGAGTTGGACAAAATAAAGATTTCTGACGGCAGTTTTGTCGCGTGGCGTTGGGCATCATTCACGCCGACAGAGATGCTTTGTCGCTGTGGCCAGTGCGAATCCTTTGTGGACGTTCAATTTATGGATTCCCTGCAATCGCTGCGCGATGCGTATGGCAGGCCCATGCCAGTGACGAGCGGCCATCGTTGCGAGGCACACAACAGGGCGGTTGGCGGTAGTGCCACCAGCGGCCATTTAACGGGCCGTGCAGCCGATATACAGGTAAAGTGGGGCGATGCCCTAGACCTATTGGTTTCTGCCCACAGGAGAGGCTTCACGCGCCTTGGCGTCAATCAGAAGGGGCGTTATGAAGGGCGGTTTATCCATCTGGGGATGGATAGGACAGAACCAACAATTTGGAGCTATTAATGGGCGAATTGGTCTATCTGGATGAATATAGGAAAGAAAAAAGGCGGGCGACAAAAGAAGAATTCGACGAAATCATTGAAACCATCGCGGCGGCGTTCTATTTCCGCTTTGACGCTACAATCGCCTCTTTTCCGACAGAGGAAGATTCCGAATAAAAAGCGGATCTACACAAGAAAGGGTAAAAAAGATGAAAACCTTGATTGAACGACTAAAAGAGCCGTCAACGTGGGCGGGTCTTGCTGGCTTGGGACTGTTGTTCGGCATGAGCCAGGACGAATTTGACATCTATGTTGGCGCTATTACCGGCGCACTGGCGTTTGCCGCTATCATCCTGAAAGAGTCAGCGTGATATGTCGAGTTGGAGCAATTGGCCTCGCTGGTCTGCTTGGCCTAAATGGATGCGCTGGCCTCGAAAAGATGCCGTGCAACCACGAAAGGACGATCTACGCCCTGGGGATGGTGGCACCAAGCCAAGCGGCAATCGTGACGAAGATAACAGAACGGAGAATTTGTGATGCGACTTACACTGACGATCATGGGGGCGGTGGCCCTGTTTCTGACAGCACTGACTGACGATGCTTTTGCTGGCGACAAGAATTCAATCTATTTTGAGCAGCAGTCGGGCCTTTTTCGTGTGGGATTCAGCGGCAAGGCTTGCGGCAGTTTCCCTATGCCCGGCGTATCGCTGGATGGTGAACGGTCGTGTGCGCGTGTCCCGCTTACATATATGCACAAAAAGACTGACGCCAACGGAAACACAACGAAAGAAGTGTTGAAGTTGGAAGACTACCACGACGAAACCTGCACCCGTGGCATTGACGCTGCGGGCAACCCGACCGAAACGTGTTCGGTCAAGGTGGTTTCTGGCCGGTCTATCGAGGGCGACTTCGGGCGTAAACAAGGCTTCTCGTTGATGGGCGCTACCTTTGGCGATGCATCAGGTGACAGTCAGGCAACGCGCCGGGTTAATACTGGCCTTGCTGCTGCGCGTCGGTCCACGCAAGAATCTGAATAATGTCGTTTTTTGCTGGCCTGCTGTTGGGTGTTTTATGCACCCTGGCAGGCCAGTTGATATATGCGCGGCATTGGTTCAAGCACCGATTTAAGCCTGACTTTGACAAAATAGATTGGCTGCAATGACCCGCCGGGCCGCTGCTGGCGTTGTCAGTTCGGGGTATTGGTCGCGCAGGGCGTCAATCAGGTCAGCTGTCAGATATACTGAAACTTTCTTCCCCGCCTGTTTTCCCTTTGGCTTGCGGCCTGCGCCAGTGCGGGTACCGCCACGGTTTTCAGTCATTAGTCTATCCCCAGAGCAGCAGCAACTTTGTCTTCATCCATAACGTCAACGCGGCTCATGTAGACGGCGGGTCCGTCAAGTTCGACCTTGAAGCCTTCACCGTGGGCACGCTGGGCGTACCATTGGCCGTGTTTGTTGCAGTTAATGTAGGCGACCAGGTTCGACATCGACCCGGTGTGACCTGCGTACATGTGGTGCTGGTTGCGATAGTTGTTCAGAATGATGTGGTTTGTGGTGGTCATTGTCTTTTCCTTTCGGTTGGTGGTGTGGGGGCTTGCGCCCCCGTTGGTGTTAGGCTCTGGCAGCTTCCAGATATTCTTGCCCGCCATCTTGGACATATGAAACCATTTGGAATACGTCTTTCCGCGCGTCAATCGCCCAAAATGAGCCAGTTGTTTTGTAAACAACGCCGTCTACTAAGTAGCCTATGCCAAGGCCGCCAAATTTGCCTATCGTCGTGACCCGCTCGCCCAAGACTGCAACTGTGTGGGGAATCTTAACCATGCCATTCTCCTTTGTGTTGGCGTTAAAAAATGAAGTCATTACTCGTTCCTTTGTTTGTGTTTACCATTTTAATATAGGGGTACATTTTCAGAATGTAAACCCCCAAATTCAAAAAAAGTAAAAATAATCGACTGACAGCGCGGGAACGAAGAAGAAACTCCTTTCAGAAAATAACGCGCCGCCAGCCGATTATATCTCTAGCGTTCTGCGGATCGGCGCGCGACTTCATGCGCCAAGGCGGCATAACCAGACAGGTCAACGGCGCTGTCTCTATGCAGCGGATCTTCTGCCAGCCGCACCAGCTTTAACGCGGCCATCAGCAATGCGACCTGTGCAGGCTTGATCGTTACGTCCAACAAAACAGACCAGACGGCGGCGACTTCCGTGAAGTGGTCGAGAGGGTCGCCGTATTGGTCTTCCCTGTCGCCTGCAATCAGGTTGCCCGCCTCTTGCAATACTGAAAGCCTAATAGGTTCGCTCACTGGCGCTTTGTCTTTGTGGGTCATTGTGTTTTAATCCTTTTATTAAAGTCTGCCGCCTGGGTGCGGTCCCCGGCGATCTTGTCTGCCTCTTTTTCGCCTTGGGACGTTAGTTCCCAGCGATTCCGCACATATTTTATCATCTTCTGGCCTGCCAGCCGCGCGGCAACGGTGCCAACTCGCTTGGTGTCGCCTGCGCCGGTTTTTCCATACCACGCCAACGCCTCAGCAAGTTCCAGCGCGCCTATATATCCATGATCCGACAAGGCTAGTAACAGGTCGTCTTCATCATCCATCTTAGCTCTGACTCGTTTTCTGACTTCATCATCTGTGGCTGCGCGGGCGCTGACGCTCCGCAGCATGTTGCCGTCACTGTCCAGAATGTCGGGGTGCTGCAGGTCTTCCAGTATGAAGTCAACTGGGTCAAAGTCGCCGCCCCTGATCTTCCCCGCCCAGTGAAACTGCAGCAAGCCTTCGCCATTGTTCACAACGCAATAGTTGGCGTCCAACTCATTCAAGAACGCGCCGCCGCCACGCGGCACCATTTCTTCTTTTTCTTTCGCGTGTTTCGGCGGGTGCGCTGGCACCAGCACGACAGGGTTCCCCTCGCACTGCGTCAACGGTCGCAAGGCATCGCGCGCATATTGGGCCATCTGCACGTTGGAATTGTCATCATCCCCGACGAAATAGGCGATCAGCGTGTCAACAATAAGCAAAGAACAGCCGCCAATGCCCTCGATATATTCGGCCAGCATGTCATGCGACTGCTCAATGTCAAAAGACCCATTGTAAAAATAAATATTCAGGCTCGCCGAGTCGATGCCGTGCGCCTTGCATATCATCAAACAGCGCATCCTGACATCCAAGGGGTTCTCCCCGCATAGAAAAACGACGTTTCCTCGTTTTACTGGCAAGTTCCCCAGGGTGTCGCCACGCGCCACCGCGATTGAAAGCGCGAGGCAAAATGCGGTCTTGCCCGCGCCAGTCAATGCCGACAGGCCGCAAAGTGTCCCATACGTCAGAATGCCCGGCCAGAGGTATTCGGGCGGCTGGAATCCATCAATCCATTGGTTGAATTTCTCAAAGCCTGTTGCCTCATCCAGCACGGGCAATGATATTGCGGATGGGGCGTCAACCTGCGCGGATTCGTGCGCCGCTATAACAGCCTCTACGTTGGGCAGGTTTGCTATGCCGCCTGATTGCAGCCGTTCAACAATCTTCCGGCTTTTATAGAGGCATTCTTCGCGGGTCGCATGACCTGGGCGGCGGGTGTCGGCATTGGCCGAAAAGGTGTCCCATGCCCGCTCAAATATCTTTTTGACGGTTTCGCTGTTTATGCCGCGATCCTCGCCAACAACTTCAATCATCTTGGCCGCGACAACATCCCGCATATATTCTTCCCGGCCATCGGTGACTTGTTCAAGCGGTATGATGCCCGCCTGTTCGCGCGTGATTGATGTCTCTGCGGCTAACGTAGATGTGTGGTCAAACAGGGGTGCCGCGTCCAAGGCAAGGGCGCGCGTCAATTCTTCTGCGCTGGATTCAGCCGCGCTTTGTGGCCGAAATTCCGTCATTTCAGGAATGCGGCCTTCCTTGCTGGGCCACGCCACCGTACCACCCAGACGCATTATGCGGCCTATGTTGGTGACTTTATCGTCCCCCGACAAGGTGAGCGCCAGCCGTTTGTTTATGTCGGTAAGCTGCGCGGCGTCCATAGGCTCATCAAGGCTGAAAAACATTTGAACGCGGGTGTGCGGGTGCCTGCCCGTGACCACCGAATAGCAAGGCAACACGCCAGACGGCGAAACAATTGCGGCGGCTTCCTCTGCCGCGCCTGCGTCGTCCAAATCAAGCCATACATGACCAGCGGGCAGGCAGTCGGCGTCAGACGCGCGCGCATTCTGGTCCATAT
>Ga0208767_1001111_pt1 | contig 21504 bp, 26 predicted proteins | sample VirMetDEL_Mar_21_FD_184514 | JGI IMG/M metagenome (GOLD analysis project Ga0208767, IMG submission 184514) | Aqueous microbial communities from the Delaware River and Bay under freshwater to marine salinity gradient to study organic matter... | ecosystem: Environmental > Aquatic > Marine >... | reverse complement strand
CAAACTTGCACTAGAAAGCGGAGCAACTGATGTGCAGTTGCGTAGTAACGAAGATTGGGAATCTAAAAAGTTTGAAAGTCTCAATCTAATGTTTGAAGCAGACAACAAGTCAGAGGCTATCAGCAGCCTCGATGATGGTCCATTTACCAAAGACCGTCCTTAAAAATATTTGGGGGATTGGTGAAATGGGATCACGCTAGATTTGCATTCTAGAATTAGGAGTTCGACTCTCCTATTCTCCACCACTAACAAAGTCCAGCGTTTCATTCCGCTGGTAAAATAATCGAATGAATGGTGCCCAGGTAACCTGAGCAGGTTGTAAAACTGCTTGTATTTTTATGTCCCGTTCGTCTAGTGGCCTAGGACTCTGCCCTTTCACGGCAGCAACAGGGGTTCGAGTCCCCTACGGGATGCCAACTAAATAGTAGTACAATGATAACAATCACTCAAAATGCTAAAACATATCTAGCAAACATGCTAGAGCAACATGACAAGCCTTATGTATACCTTAGTGTAGAAGGCGGAGGTTGTAGCGGCTTTCAATACAAGTGGGACTTTACTGAAGATACTAGTTTAGGCACAGTACATGAAGATGTGCTTGTACTTGATCAAATGGCAGAGATGTTTGTTATTGGATGCGAAGTTGACTATGTAAATGAACTTGGCGGCAGTTATCTAAAAGTTAACAATCCAAATGCCACTGCAAGTTGCGGCTGCGGCGAAAGTTTTGCAGCATAATATAGTTAACAACTATATACTAATAGCCCATAAAATATAGACAAACATGCCTGCTGTATGTAAATATTGTACATACAGGAGATACACATGGCACCTCGCAATCATAAAAATTGGCTTACAACACCTAAAATAGAATACATTAGCAGTGATGCTTACAACAGTTTCTATCTATATGAACAAGAACAAGAACTGATCTTTAGTAAAGTTTGGGTGCCCATGTGTCACATCAGTGAAATGTATAACCAAGGTGACTTCCGCACAAGTCAAATTGCAGGACAGCGTGTAGTTGCGTGGAACACAGGGTCGGGTGTAAAAGCATATCTTGGAGATAATATTACGAGTGTAGCAGGTAATATGGCTAGTAACGAAGCCACTGGCAAAGAACTACACTGTGAAGTTTACCATGGTGGTATGGTATGGGTTACACTAAATGATAATCCAGATTGTAGCGTAGATGAGTGGACAGCAGGCGCATTTGATTGTATCGCAGATGCCATTGACACAGAAGAAATGGAAGTTTTCCATTATCACAAAGCAGTTATCGACACTAACTATAAACTTTGGCACGATACAAACAGTGAGTTCTACCACGACTTCATGCATTACTTTAATAGAGTAAGCGGATTCAATGATGAATACTTTGCTAGAAAGAACATTCCATTTGATAACGGACATGTTAATGTCAGTTCATTTACAGTTAACTATGAAGAGTACGATGGTTTTGAAGATCGTGGGGAGTTGTCTTTTCCAAACTTGCCGCCCAACCAGTGGTACATGGTTGACCTATTCCCAGGATTCAATTTTAACCTCCGCGGGAGTGCATATCGTAGTGACTCAGTAACTCCACTTGGACCAAACAAAGTTTTAATTGAGTTTCGTGGTTACGGACTTAGAAAAGATACACCAGAGGAAAGACAAACACGCATAAAGCATCACAATAGTATATGGGGACCTTTCGGCAGAAACTTGCACGAAGACCTTATTGGTGTGGCTGGACAAGGCACTACAATGCGTGAAGGTACAGAATCAAGAAATATACTGCACGGCAGACACGAGAACTCGACTATACATGATGAAGTTGGAATGCGTCACTACTATGCAGAGTGGGGCAACTTCCTAGGAGTTGATCCTGCAAATCCACTACAAGGACAACTTCAAAATGTTAGTAAGGCTGCGTAAGCGAGTATTAAAACTTATGGATTGGATAGCCAGAGACACCGGCTGCAAGCACATGGGCCGTAATTAAATAGTCTTGCTACTACTAGCATCCCATTTATTATATTGTCTTAGCACTGAACTTTGTTTTTGTGCAAACTCTTTTTGATTGCAGTTACCGCATACATGAGCAGCACTTCTAGTATTGAACTGCTTGCTGTGTCTATAAAACTCCGCGCCACATGAATCGCACCTGAGATGATATAGTTTGCGAGTTGTATTGCACTGCTCTCGTCTACCTTGCCGCCATCTAGAATATGCAACATGCTCTCTTGATTCACTTATTATCATAAAAATATTTAGCACACGGCTAGGTTAAACTAGGATATAAATACATAATACAATTTAGGAGCTCCACACATGGCTAAACAAATAGTTAATCTTGGCAGTAGTGCTAACGATGGAACAGGCGATCCGCTACGCACCGCCTTTGATAAAATCAACGACAACTTTGACGAACTGTATCTATACAGTACTGCATCAAGTGGCAACAACATTACCATTACAGGCAACACCATTGCAAGTGATGATACAAATGGTAACATCATCCTTGATCCAAACGGAACAGGCGAAGTAAGGCTGAATGTTGCAACACAGTCGACAGTAGGAGCAGCAGGCGGAGCAAGTGCAGTACCTGCAACACCGGATATTTACATAAAGATAAACATCAATGGAACAACGTATGTAGTACCAGCGTTTGCTGTAAGTTAAGGAGCGGTACCCATGAGTAAGCAAACTATTAATGTAGGTACTAACCAAGATGACGGAACAGGTGATAGCCTTCGTGCTGCATTTGTAAAAGTCAACGATAACTTTACTGAAGTTTATAATGAACTAGGTGGTGCGGAACTTAGTAACATTAGCATGAGTGGTAGTACTATCAGTACTGCCACTGCAAACAGTGGAATCATTATTGATCCAAATGGCACAGGCACTATTACACTAATTGGCAATACTACGGTTACTGGTACACTGGATGTATCAGGTGCACTTAGCCCTGCTAGTATAGCAGTAACAGCAGGTGCTACTGTAGGTGGTGATCTTGGAGTGACAGGCACACTAACCGCAGGCATATTTAATCCAATAAACATTACACTAAGTGGAGCATTGGTTGCAAATGGAAATGTTGATCTCGGAGATAGCAGTGCTGACACAATAAGTGCAATAGGACGTTTTGATAGTAGTTTAGTGCCGAGCATTACCAATACGAATGATATTGGTAGCGCAAGTTTGCGCTGGAAAGATATTTATAGCACAACAGTTAATACCAGTGGTAATGCCACAGTCGGTGGTGATCTTGGAGTGACAGGCAATGTCACAATTGGTGGAACATTGAGTTTAGGATTAACTTCATTATCAGATGTAGATGCAGTAGCAGGTGTAGGCGATGATGGAAAAGTTTTATACTACGACCACTCAACAACTTCATTTAAATGGAAAGTAGAAGCATCAGGTTCTAGTTATAGTGACAGTGACGTTGACACTCATCTAAATCAATCAAATCCAACATCAGGTTATGTTCTTTCTTGGAATGGAAGTGATTATGCATGGGTTGCCAACGGATCAGGAGGTGGAATTGGCGACATAGTCGATGACACAACCCCTCAATTGGGCGGAACACTGGACGCAAACGGTAATACTATTGACATGGGTACAAATATTATTACTGATGCAAAAGTTGGTCAGTGGGATACCTCATATGGTTGGGGTAACCATGCAAGTGCAGGTTACTTAACAAGTTTCACAGAAACAAACGATTTGAGTTCAGCAGTAACTTGGGCAAATATTCCAGATGCAAATGTTCCAGCAAGTGCAGTAACACAACACCAAACGGCTTTGAGTATTACAGAATCACAAATTAGTGATTTAGGAACTTATTTAACGAGTGTACCTGCACAAACATTCGCAAGTTTAACAGGTAAGCCTACTACAATAGCAGGATATGGAATTACAGATGGTTATGCAAATACAGATGTTGATGCACACTTAAATCAAAGTAATCCAACATCAGGTTATGTTCTTTCTTGGAATGGAAGTGATTATGCATGGGTAGCAAATGCCGGTGGTGGATATGGCGACAGTGATGTTGATACACATTTAAATCAAAGCAATCCAACTAGTGGTTATGTTCTTTCTTGGAACGGAAGTGATTATGCATGGGTAGCAAATGCCGGTGGTGGCGATTTGCTGGCTGCTAACAACCTGTCTGACCTAACCAATTCGGCAGCAGCAAGAGTAAACTTGGGTCTTGGCACCGCAGCGACAGAAGGTTCAAATACTTTCGCTACTGCGGCGCAAGGCACAACTGCTGACGCAGCATTGCCTAAAGCAGGTGGTACTATGAGCGGTGACATCAGCTTAAACAATAACGATATTTTGATGGGCCAAGGTAGTGTTGAAAATGCTTACAATGTTTCTATTACAAACCGAATAGAACATGAAGGCGATGTAGGTACTTTCCTAACGTTTGCTGATGACCAATTTTACGTTTTTACCAATGGATCTGCAAGAGTACAAGTAACTAACACAGCAGTTACTGTTGTTAATGATTTGATTGTAGGAGGTGATGCAACGATAACAGGTGATTTAACGGCAGCAACCTTGACAGGTGATGGAAGTGGAATAACTAATTTACCAAGTGCTTACACTGACAGTGACGTTGACACTCATCTAAATCAAAGCAATCCAACTAGTGGTTATGTGTTAACATGGAACGGATCAGACTATGCATGGACTGCCAACGGAACAGGTAGTGGCATTGGTGATATTGTTGATGATACTACTCCGCAACTTGGTGGAACACTGGATGCAAATGGTAATACCATTGACATGGGTACTAATGTTCTTACAGATACAAATTTAGGACAGTTTATTACTGCATATGGCTGGGGAGATCATAGCGCGGCAGGTTATCAGACAACAGCAGGATTAAATGGTGCAATTGATGGACACTTGAATCAAAGCAATCCAACTAGTGGTTATGTGTTATCATGGAACGGATCAGACTATGCATGGGTAGCAAATGCCGGTGGTGGATATGGCGACAGTGATGTTGATACACATTTAAATCAAAGCAATCCAACCAGTGGTTATGTGTTATCATGGAACGGAAGTGATTATGCATGGGTTGCACAGTCAGGTGGCGGAGGTACTCCAGCTGGGGCAGACACACAGGTACAATTTAACAGTTCAGGTTCATTTGGTGCTGATGCTGATTTTACATACAACAGCACAACAAACACACTAACAGTTGAAAATTTAGTTGCATCATCAATTGCACCACCAAGCTCATTAACAGGAACTTATTCAATAACATCACCAACAACAATTACACTAGATCCTACAGATGAAATTATCAACGATGCACCAATGAAACTAGTAAGTAAAACAGTTAGTCAATTAGGATCGCTAGTGTCATCAGCAGGCGCTATGGTATATTGTACTGATGAGTCAGGCGGTGCTATACCGGCTTTCTATGACGGAACAAATTGGAGAAGAGTCAGTGACAGAACCATTGTCTCATAATTTATAAATGGAAAAAGAATATATTGTTACAGTTCCAAAAGATGTTGATTGGCGTGAACTACACGCAGAAATAATTCGTGACACTACCACAGATGATTCAGTGGATTCAAACATTGTTCCAGACAGAGCTTGTGAATGTGCTAACGAAAGATCAATCAACAATAGAAACACACATTATAATTTAACTGACGATGAAGCAAATAAACTAAGACAAGATCCAAGAATACTAGCAGTTCAAGCCGTTGATGATATTCCAGAGCCTACACCAATAGCATTTCAAGACGGGGAATTCAACAGAAATTCAACTGAAACTGGACAACACGACAATTGGGGTATGTTGAGGCATACATCAACCAGCAACACATATGGATCTGGCAGCACTGATCCTGGTGGTACATATGATTATGTTTTAGATGGCACAGGTGTTGACATGGTTATTGTAGACACAGGCATACAAGCAGATCATCCAGAATGGGAAGATGCCAACGGTGTTTCAAGACTGCAACAAATCAATTGGTTTACAGAATCAGGAGTGTCAGGAACACAACCTGCAAACTTTTACACAGATACAAATGGTCATGGCACACACTGTATTGGCACAATGGCAGGTAAAAAATTTGGCTGGGCCAAAAACGCAAGAATTTACAGCATCACTATGTACTCAAACACAAGCAACAATATCACTTGGGACCAGATGATTGATGTGTTAATAGGGTGGCACAATAATAAATCTGGTGCTGATGCTGGTCGTCCAACAGTGGTAAACATGAGTTTCCAATACAGTTGGTATTTAAAAACAGATGTTACACCAAACCAATTTGCAACCAGTTCTACAGGTGGTTATACTGCTGCTGTAACTGGTGGTAACTATAGAGGAACAGGTCATACAGAAACAGTAAGATCAAATCTCACACAGTATGGAGTGATTGGAACTTATCGAGGTCCTTACATGTTTGGTAGAAAATTTGCAACAATTGACGCTGACGTTGAACAATTGATCAACAACGGAATTCATGTGTGTACTGCCGCAGGTAACAATTATCAAAAAATTGATACTCCTGGCGGACAAGATTACAACAACTATATCACATTTGGCAGTTATTATGTGTACTATCACAGGGGAAAGTCCCCTTCAACATTTGAAGGTGGTAATACATTAGAATCATCACTATCATCACCGTCAGCAGATATCAATGAAGGTTTTGATGTTGGTGCATTAGAAAGTACCAGTGTGTTGTCTGGTTCTACGTATTTAGATAGAAAAGCCAGTTTCAGTGATTCAGGGCCAGCAGTAGAAATTTACACTGTGGGACGAGATGTAATTAGTGCTCAACCAACCACAATGGGTTCCTCTTATTATTGGAACGCCAGTTTTAGACAGGCAAAATATTCAGGTACTTCAATGGCGGCTCCACAAATGTGTGGCATGATTGGATGTTTGTTACAAGCACATCCTGATTGGACACCGGCGCAGGTTAAAAACTACTTTATTTCAAATTCACAAGCATTGATGTATGATACAGGAAACACAAACGATTATACCACTGTGGCAACAATCCATGGTGGAAATAACAGAGTAGCATACTTTCCAATGAACGGACAAAAGCCATTTGGATATAGCAGTAGTTAATAATATGGCAATAAGTGGAAGCGTACAGCAATTAGCACTTGAGCATAAGCGATAAATACTCTATAATGAGGAGTATATAGAGCATGTCGGCTCCAGTATGGAACACACCACCAGGCGATTTGGGCACAGTAGTAGAAGGTGAGTTTTACCAAGTACAGTTAAATGCAGACAACGCAGATACCTATTCGTATCTTAGCGGCGTGTTGCCTGTTGGCATTCGTGTAACACAAAACGGTATACTGGAAGGCAATCCTAAAAACTACGATTACATTCAAGGCGTGCCAATTGAAATCGCACAGGATGTTACCAGTAAGTTTGTTGTTCGTGCAACTAGCCTAGACGGCACTGTAGCAGACCGTGTATTTGAAATGACTGTTACAGGCCAAGATGCTCCTACAATTAATACACTGCCCAATGAAAATCTTGGCGCTTATTTCGACGGTGATCGTGTTGATGTGCAACTAACAGCAACAGATCCTGATCCGGGCGATACACTCACCTGGCGTCTACAAAGTGGCGAGTTGCCTGAGGGATTGAGTATTAGTACCAGTGGTCGTATTTTAGGCTATATTGAACCATTTGCTGATGTTGATGGCACTCCTGGATTTGACATCAACAACTTTGATATTGGTGAGTGGGACTTTTCTACTAAAAGTGTAAACAAGAACTATGAGTTTACAGTTGAGGTAAGTGACAGCAAACAAATTGACATAAAAACATACAGTTTATACGCAGTAAGTCGCAACCTTGCAACTGCTGACATAGATACTGTAACTGCCGATAATTTTGCAAGTACTAATACAAATGCTACAATTGATCAATTGTTAGATGCAAGCCAAACAAATCTGCGTGTACCAGCATTGCTTACAGAAAGCACAGGACTAGGTAGAGTAAGCCATGATAATAGATTTAATTTTCAGTTTGTTGGTAAAGACTTTGATGGTGTTCCTATAGATTATATATTAGACAGTGGAAGTTTACCAACAGGTTTATCATTGGACACACAAAGCGGCTGGCTAACAGGAACTATACCAAATTTCAGTGCTACTGAAACTAACTTTACCTTTGGAATAAAGGTTAGAAAGCGTAATAACACAGCATATGCAAGCACTGCGACCAGTTTCACAATGACTGTAGTAGGTGATGCAGATAGCAAAGTAACCTGGCCTGCTAGAAATATGACAATTAAAACAGGGGAACAAAGTCAGCTGGATGTTGTGGCTACTATTAGCGATAATCGTCCTGTGCAGTATGAATTAAAAAGTGGCAGTACCAGTGTAATAGCAGGAAATTTTGTAATTGGAGAAACCTATACCATTGTTACTAGTGGTAGCACTGACTTTATAAGTATCGGAAGTGCAGACAACACAGTTGGTACAATATTCACAGCAACCGGCAATGGCAGTGGGTCTGGCACAGCAAGTTTAGGTACAAATAAACTTCCTCAAGGTTTAAAATTAAATGAAGACGGTTTAATTGTAGGTAGAGTAAGTTTTGAAAATATGACGTTTGATACTGGAACAACAACGTTTGATGTAACAAATGTCTATACCAATGAAACAACATTCGAGCAAGTATATAGTTTTGTTGCAAGAGTATTCAGTGCCGACGGTGTAGTTGACACATACAAAAAGTTTAGTATAACAATAAATTCAGATACTAACAAACCGTATGAAAGTTTGTATGCTCGCGCATTACCACCACAAGATCAAAGAGATATATACGACAACCTAATACAAAACAATGATGATATTCCTCAAGAAGATGTGTATCGTGCAAGTGATTATGCATTTGGTATTCAAAAAGACATACGCAGCACTATTGCAGCAGGCTTAACACCTGCAACAGAAACAGACTATGTTGAAGCAATGAGCAAAAACTTCTGGAATAACACACTGAGATTTGGCGGTTTTAAAACTGCAAGAGCACTTAACACCGACGGCACAGTAAAATATGAAGTAGTATATGTAGAACTTGTTGATAACAAACAAGGTGTTGATCCAACTACTGGGTTAAGTGCAAGCCCGGCGCTAAGACAAGATGTGCGCAGCAACACAACTACTTGGGCAAATCCGATCAGTGTAGATCAAACTTCGACGGATGTTAGTAACGGGCATTATCTAGCATCAGGAGCAAACGACTACTATGTGTATCCTAACAGTATAGAAAATATGCGCAGCAGACTAAAAACAGACATTGGTTACCAAGTGTTAGAACGCAAAGTATTACCAGACTGGATGAAGGACAAACAAGCAGATGATACTGTGCTAGGATGGACACTTGCTGCACCTATTGTGTATTGTAAGCCGGGTACCAGTGCTAAAATCAAATATAGACTAGAGCAGCGTATTAAAACGGCTAACTTAGATATTAAAAAGATAAGTTTTGAAGTTGACAGATTTATATTAGATAATAACTTGAGTAAATACTTTGACAAGGTATCACAACAGTTTACAACAACCGCCGAAACTAGTTTTGATCTTGGAGGCCCAACTACAACATTTGATGGAGATGGAACTCGCTTTATGGCTAGTCTGGATGTATATGTAGACAAAGATGCCGGTGACAAATATATTAAATTCCCACAGGTAGGACCTTTTGATAGGCTACCATATACGGAAAGATAAATATATACACAGTTTCCACAAACGGAGTTTATAGATAATGGCAAGCGGAATTATTACAACAGGTATCGACACAGCGTATCCAGTGGCAGGGCAAGACAATGACAGCCAAGGATTTCGTGATAACTTTACAAACCTAAAAACAGCACTAGATACTGCTAAAACAGAGATCAGTGACCTAGAAGCAAAAGCAGTACTTAAAAGTGCGCTTAGTGGTGAGAGTCTAAACAATGACGGCGCAGGCGCTGTTATGGAAGACTTTGAACTAAAGGATATGAGTGAAACTCGTGTTGCTAAAGGATCTGTTAGTGGAACAGTAACTTGTGATTATGAAGATGGCCCGTATGTAACAATTACTACAAGTGGAAGTATTACACTTGCATTTAGTAACTTTCCTGCAGCAGGCAAAGTAGGCACAATCCGTGTTGAAATCAACGTTGCAAGTGTAGCACATACTATTACACTACCAAGTGCAGTGGACATTGGGCAAGATCAACTCATTGGATCAAACGGTGCAAGAGTTATTACACCTGACAGAACTGGTGTACACATCTTTGAATTCGTAACAGACGACAGTGGTTCAAGTATTGCTGTTATTGATTGCTTGCGTAACAATCGTGCTATTGAAGTACGCACTGCTACAGCAATTGGTCAAGCAGGTGATGCAGCAGGCGACATTTGCGCTGATGCAACTAACTTGTATGTTTGTACAGCAGCATATGATTCAAGTAGTGCAATCTGGAAAAAACTAGTCCTACAAGCAATTTAACGGTTGACTTTGCCTCTATAACCTGTATAATATATTAATATTATGTAAGAGGTATCTATGAACAAAATTGACTTAAACAAATATCAAGACTTTGTCGAAGCAGTCACATCTGCTGAATCTAACAATAGTAAAGACATGAAAGCGGCAGTTGATCGCTTGGAAGAATCAGGAGTAAACGTAAGTTTGCTGTTAACTGGTGCTGTTGGCATGAGTGCAGAAGGTGGCGAGTTCATGGAAATTGTAAAGAAATGCATTTTCCAAGGGAAACCTCTAAACGAGGAGACACAATTTCATGCAAAACGAGAACTTGGTGATATTATGTGGTACTGGATTAATAGTTGCCGCGCTCTTAACATTGATCCTAACGAAGTAATTGCAGAGAATGTTCGCAAACTGGAAGCACGGTATCCAGGCGGTTCATTTGATGCATACTACAGTGAAAACAGGCAAGACGGTGACCTCTAAAGATCACATGGTATGTGCAATATTTGCTGTGCTCTTATGCTTTAGTTTAAAACTAATGCTGATTCCAAATGTAATGTGGAGTATGGTTGGTGCTTGGCTTGTGTGGCGTAACTGGACAACATTTAACACATACTGTGAACAGCGAAGGGACGGACTAAGATGAACCATCCACTAACACCTAACCTAAGAGAATTAAGCGATGCAGACTTGATGAAAAAACAAACTGAATTGCAAAAGCGTATTATCTACGGACATCAAACTGGTAACGCAAACATGATCTCACAAGTAGAACTCATGCTTAATGATTACAGAGAAGAATCAATGCGCAGAGACAGAGAGCGTTTTGAAAAAGCAAACGAAGCTGCCGGAGACAAAGGCAAAAACTGGGACGATTTAATCGACATTTAAATGATAGAACTTAACGAAACATTTAGCACTACAATGATTATTGAGGATGTTGTTATTCCAAACACTTGGAATATCACTGTGCAACTAGTTCCGAACACTAGTAAAAATAAACTTTACAATAAAGCAATGGAACGTGTACAATACTATATCCAAGAGATACTTGATAACAGTATTTTTGTGGCCAGTCACAATCTAAAGTTGCTCAGTGAGATTCCGTTTAAGGCACAGGTACATGTGTTTCCAGACGATCCATGGGATCATCTTATTGCAATGTGTTTGTACACTAAGATTAACAGTATGTGTGAAGAAGTATTTTTTGTGGACAGTATTACTATTAACAGCCATCAGGCACGAAGCGTAAGTCATAACTTTAGTGAAGCAGATGGTGGCAATGAAAACTTGCTGGAACTGTTTGAAGATGATCCAGACCTGGAAGCATATGTAAAGTATTGGTACAAGCCTACACCGCAACTGTTTTTGCTGCACGAAGGACTTAAACTTGTGGATCATCCCTGGGATGAGATTGAACTACAGTATGAAGATAAGCCAAAAGAAGCAGATGTAGTTAACTTGAAAGATTTTAAAAAGCCCAAGCCACCTAAGAGTGACGATGACAATATTGCTTGACAAATATAGTAGACAGGTGCTGAGTGAGAATCAGGCAGTAGAGATGCTGTATGCCGATCCTGCACTTGATGTAACTAACTTGTGTTTAGAAGATGGCGACCAGTTTAACAGGGCAAGTAAAAAACTTCATTTAAACATGTTTATAACACAATTGGATGAAATAGGCGTTGATGTAGAACAGTATCACAAACAAAATCAAAACAACTGGCACATGCCTGAAAAGTATAAGCAATTAGACATTGCAGAATATCTGTTAAAACTGTGTACTACAGATGCAGAACTACAGCGTGTAGGTGCAGAACTGTTGTTGTATCAAGAACGAGATATGTTTGATCTGCTACGCTTTCTTGTTTACATTGTGGATGTTATGCGAGAACAAGACATTGTTTGGGGTGTAGGCAGAGGATCAAGTGTAGCAAGTTATGTGCTTTATCTAATCGGTGTACACAAAATTGATAGTCTTTACTATGATTTAGATATTGCAGAATTTTTAAGATAAGTATATAATATACGCATATAATAGGAGAATCGAAATGGCACCTAAACGTGGCAAAACTTACAGAACATCAAGCGGTCAACAAGTAGACTTTGGTGCTCTGCTATTGAATAATGAAACTGTGCCTGCACTGGGCAACATGAATGTAAACGCTCGTGGCGATGAGATTGCGCCTGATGGCACTATTACTAAGAGTCGCGAAGATATTATGCGCGAATACAATGAACTTAACACTATGGTTCCGCAGGATGGTGCTATTCCACAAGGCACAGGTCTGGAAGCAGATGATGATTGGCAAGACTGGGAACCACCTGTGACTACACCTGAGCCTGCTCCTGTAGCAAACATGACAGTGCCTACTGAAACAGTAACCGCAAGTGTAGAAGAGCCTGTAGTAGAAGCACCAAAGGGTACAAATGTAGGACAGCAGATTGCAGAACAAGCAGAGGCAGAAGCACCTAAAACTCCAACAGGTGGATTGGCAGCGGCAGTAGCGGCGGCAAAAAAACCTGAGAGTAATGTTCAGCAGTCTGCACAAACACAAGAAAAAGAAAAACCTGGCGTACGGAGAATTTAATGACTACAAGAGTTGAAGGTATTTTTAAGCCGTTGCGTGATGGTATTCTTGTACGCAACATGGACTTTGGTGAACGAAAAACTGCAAGTGGTCTTATTGTACTAAGCGATGACGGCAAAGTTGGTGGCATTCATCCTCGCTGGGGCGAAGTGATTGCTGTTGGTAACGAGCAGTTAGATGTACAAGTAGGACAATATGTTATGGTTGCACATGGACGCTGGAGTCGTGGATTTGAACTCAACGGCGAAACAGTGCGCACAGTGGATCCAAAAGATGTATTAGGTATTCAAGATGAAGAACCAGACAATACAATCTTTAAACCAAGCGGCGGGCATCAAACCCGTGCATATGAAGGCAAGGTAAGTGTAGGCAAAATGGAGGTCTAAATGACTTATAGAGCAGCATACAACCCTGGACAAACAAGTCAAGCAAAGAAATTTGAAGATCATACACAAAGCGAAGCAGAAATGTATCGTAGCCAAATGTTGGCTACACAAAAAGAAAATGACATTCTACGGGAGAATGTTCGAGAACTACAAGGACAGTTGCAAGCAAGTTATAAACGCATTGCAGAATTAATCGATGGTAATATGGAACGGTAAACATCTAATCGGCACAAGTCCAAAGTGTGCTAGACGCAGTATTGTTAGTTGGGGAGAAGCAAATGGCTTTGTTCAACTAGGCGATGCAGATGTAAAAAAGATCGAAGAAGCAACAGCAATCTATCTTGTTAGGAATCCTAATGGTAGATTGCCCAAGCAGATTCAAACAGTGACTAAACGCTTTGCTGCAGCACAGGGCAAAGAGCCAATGGCACAGTGGCAGTACACAGAAGAACTACTGCGTGAAACACTGGAAGATGATCCCAAAGATTGGCACAACATTGATCCTGTGCATTTGCAAAAGCAAACTAGTGCAAGTGAACGCTATAAGAATATTAAGTGGCAGTTTGTAAGTTTAGATAATTTTAACACCTGGGCAACTGACAATGGTTATGAAGCATTTGAGTTGTTTCCAGAAAATGCAGATCCCGCACTGATTGCACTTATTAACTTTTTTATTGAAGAGTGTGGCGTAGAAGAACTGTACAAAGAGGATTTTGAATTGTATGAAACTATCAGTAACAAGTAGCAGCCCTTTACAAAAGTTTTATCTTAAAGATTTACACAACAATAAATTTGATATTGTGCTCGACACAGAGCAACAAATCCCGTATGGCTGGTATGAGTTGTGTGTAGAATATGTAGACACTAAAATTGAAATCTCTGACATTAAAATAAATGATGATAGTATCAAGCATATGATTTACACTGGGTATTATACTGATGGCAACAATATAGTTCATCAACCAGCAACTGCAGTTTGGGATAACGGCGGAGTGTTTACAATTTGGATACACACCGAAATCGGCATAATGTATCAAAGAGTATATGAAGCTATTCGTAATGGCGACTTTGGTCAAAACTTATTTGAAAAATATAGTCTGACTGTTGATAGACCTCTTGTAACTAAAGACCAATGGCCCGAGCGCATTCGTAGTTTTTATAAGTCTGCACACGGACCGCAATGGTGGTATACTGCCGGTGACAATGTGCCTTGGAAGTATTGTGATCTGCCTAATTACGATATAGATGAATTGCTTAACGAAATAGAACCAATGCTTACACACTACGAAGAAAGGCAAAACGGCGGTTATTGTATTAAACAAATTAAAGTAGAATTCAGCGATTTGCCATTTATTGAACTAGATGATATTGCTAGTCCATTAGTGAGAGACTTTATAAGTAGTATTGGCTATACTAGACTGATCGACATCGCAGTACAAACATTACATCCTGGTACATATATTGATATACACAGAGATGACCATTACAAAAGAGCAGCATATCCTTATATGAAAGGATGTAAAAAATTGTATTGGGCATGTAAGGCGCACGAAGGTGTGTACTTTAAACAAGGACGTGGAGGTATACTTCCACTTGACAAGCCATTATTGCTAAACACAATTGATCATCCTCACGCAGTTATCCACGAAGGCGACCAAATTAGAACAAGCATATTGGTTTATGGCGAACTCAATTAAACATTACATAGCATGGTATAAGCAACTACGCCAGAAGTATGGGATATTGACTTCTCTGGGTGCCGCAGCGTACAATAGTAAACACTATAACTTAGATGGAACTTATAAGTGACTTGGGTTTGCGAAAGAGGAACATTTATACATATTCCTAAATGTGCTGGTCATAGTGTAATGGAGTATTACACAGGAACACCGTACCAAAAAGGATGGTTACATCAAAGACTTAGTGAAATAAAGGCAGAACGAACTTGGACAATAGTAAGACACCCTATCACAAGATTAGTTAGTTATTGGCTATATGAAAAACGCATAGGTCGCACAGAACTAGAATGTATGCTGTGGTTAGAAACACGCAAACCTAAAAGCATGGATTGGTATTTGGATGGATGGGTAGATGAAATACTATACTTTGAAAACTTACCCATTGATTGGCCCAAAGCAAACATAGGAAATTCTAAACCAGCACGATTTTATACTTGGAATACAGACATCGAAGAGTATATAATAAACACTTACACTAACGACTTTGAAAGATTTGGATATGAAAGAACTATGGACTGAAAAGTATCGCCCTAGCACACTAACAGACTATGTGTTCCGCGATGATGCACAGCGTAAACAAGTACAGGGCTGGGTAGATAGTAAAACAATCCCACATTTGTTGTTCAGCGGAGCACCAGGTACAGGCAAAACTACGCTTGCAAAAGTGCTTATCAACATGCTGGATATTGACGAGTATGATGTTCTGCAAATTAACGCAAGTAGAGAACGTGGCATTGAAGAAGTTAGAGATCGTATAACTAGGTTTGTACAAACAATGCCTTTTGGTGAGTTTAAAGTTGTGCTACTCGATGAAGCCGACTTTTTAACTCCTGAAGCGCAAGCAGCAATGCGAGGTGTAATGGAAGAGAATGCAGCTACATCTAGGTTTATTTTAACATGTAATAATCCAAACAAAGTTATTCCTGCACTGCACAGTCGTTGTCAAGGTTTTCACATTGAAAAGATTGATCACACAGAGTTTACTGCTCGTGTAGCAACAGTGTGTGTTACAGAGGGTGTTGATGTAGACATTGATACACTGGACAGTTATGTAAAAGCAACATATCCTGATTTGCGCAAATGCTTGAACCTGTGTCAGATGAATACAATTGACGGCAAACTTGTAAAGCCTAACGAAGGTGACAGTGCAACAGCAGACTACAAACTAGCAGTAGTTGACTTGTTCAAGCAGGGCAAGATACTAGAAGCTCGCAAGATGCTGTGCAGCCAAGTGCGTCCAGAAGAAATGGATGAACTATTCCGTTGGATGTATGATAACTTGGAACTATGGGGTGATACACAAGAGTCTAAGGATGCTGCTATTCTCATTATTGCAAAAGGACTACGCAACATTCCAATGGTAGCAGACCAAGAAATTAACTTGGCAGCAACGCTGGTAGAACTATGTCAGATAAACTAGTTGCCTAAATTATTTAACTAAGATATTAAATCGTGTCATTATGCTACGTCGTACGTCAGTATCTACAGGCTTAATACTATGCCATGCTGATGCATCTACTCTGTTGAAATAACTGAAATTTGGACGAAACGGAAAAGTCTTTACAGTTGTACCGTTTTCTAGATTTAAACTTGTGCCAAATCCATCGCCATCGTCACTGGCATAAACATATATGTGCCAAGCAACACCTATCGTTGATGCGTCTATATGGTTTTCAAACTCGTATCCGCGATAATCTTCCCACAAACTGCTATCAACATTAAAGCAGTTTGGAATGCCTAATTCTGGAATTTTCCATATTGCACTAACAATTTCCGGATGATTCTGAATATTATTATAAAAATCTACCCAGCCATTTAGATCGTGTCTATTTGTTTTTACATAACGCCTATTTTCATTTAACCCTTTAAACAAGCCGTTCCATGTAACAAATTCTGTGTTCTCGAGATCAGGCCAATTATTAACACACATTTCAAATAATTCCGGATGTAGTATATCCGGTATTTCAACATGCCAATAGGGTTCCCATAATACAGTAGCACTTAGTATCTTTTCACAGGTGTAGGCTCTATATTCAGCCCATTTTTCGGTTGACAAATGTTTCATATGTGTTATAGTATATTTAATGTTTTAACAAACGAGGACCAAATAAATGCAAGCGCAACAACTATTCGATCTTAAAACTGTAATGACTTTTGCTGTATCTGCTCACAAGCAGAAAAACGAAGATTACATTAACTATGGCACAGTTACAAACAAAACAATTGTGCAAACACATCTAGGATTACTAGAAGATAAACGTGCAGTATTTGTAGATCATGTTTCACAAGAGTGCGCAGACATTGCTGAACAAATGATTCAGTATTACAAGGGCCTTACATTTAAGGCTATGGGAAATAAAATAAATGATTTTGAGCAAAAGGTTCTTGGTCTCATTAACTGTAAGTTGGTTGACCGCCGTGACATTGGTGTTATTGCTAGTTTACCTAAAGCATACTTTCGTGCAGTAAAGCGTGACGCAACTGACACACAGATGCGCAAACTCAGCACCACCAGCATACACATTGGTACACTGGGTGAAGATGTTCAAGGAACAATCAACATTCTAAACTGTAGTTTCATTCAAAGCCTACAGTGCCATGTAGTTAATGCTGAAATGTCGGGCAATATTGTGTGCTTTTTTACCAAACATCCGGCAGAGCATTGGGGCAAAACTTGTGAAATCAAAGGCAAAGTAAAGCGTCATCAGACCAGCAAGTTTCACGGTGGAAAAGAAACTGTGCTTAACTATGTAAAGATAGCATAGTGACTATAGGATTTGTTTATCACCCTAGAGAATTAATAGATCAACATATTGCTGGCAAAGGCGGCAGTGATCATGTGTGGCATACTCCACAAACTGATACAGCAGAGCACATATTTTATGTACTAGATATTTACAATACAATATTACTCAACCCAACTTATATACACGATATACCTGAAACAGTATTAAATAAATTAAGATCAGGTGAATGGCACTTACTTATAGACTGTTTTGAGGAATATGATCTATATAGATTAGAAACTTATAATACATCTGATCGGTCACCGAGTGAACATATGATCATGTCAACTCCGCTAGGCAGACTTGTAAATTTTGCACAATATCATAAAATTCCACAAGAGTATGTGCATTATGCTAGTCCGTTTTTATATGATGATTTGATGCTAAATGAGCTAAAAAAACTTGGCGTAACTACTTCTATTAATTTTCATTTTAGAGATGCATTTTTAACAATATACGCAAGAAACACTATAACTGTTCCACAAAGTAGCAATGAAAAATATTTGTATGCAGCATTAAATGCCGGCGATCCAAAAGCACCCAAAGTTGACATGATATACAGATTGTGGAAGAATGATCTACTAAGTGACGGCTTAACAAGCCTAAGTAACTTTAAACGATATCTACCAACAATGTGTGAAAAAGAATTCAGAGAATTACTTCCAATAAGGTCAGAGTTTACTAATAAACACTGGTGGAGTAGTCCTAAAGATAGACAACAGTCCGAACTAGCAGAACTGCAAGATGTTAGAATATATATTAGTACCGAAACACTTGCACCATTTAATTACTGTTTTATAACAGAAAAAACATACAGAGCAATAGCATATAAAAAGCCTTTCATAATTGTTGGAAATAAAAATAGTTTACAAAAACTACGAGATTTAGGATTTCAAACATTTGATAAATGGTGGAGCGAAGAGTACGACGCCCTCGATTGGAGTGAAAGAATTGACTGGACTATTGACTTCTTAAAATGGATAAAGAAAGATAGCCCGGTATTTGATGGTATAGAAAAAGTAACAGAACACAATTATAATCATATGATGAATACTAAGTGGGAAGAACTGTTAAAGACTAGTTTAATAGATGCTAAAAAAACGGTTGACAAAGTCTAGTATTGTGCTACATTAATATAGTAAGTTAGATGTAAAGATGAAAGAAGAGATATGAAAAAGACAATACTAGTAGACTGTGATGGCGTGGTCTTGAATTGGGAATATGCATTTGATATTTTCATGCAAGAGCATGGATTTACCAAAGTAGAAGGTGCAAATTACTTGTATGATATGGCGCTGCGTTATGGTATTGACAAGCCACAGGTCAAAAAACTAGTTAAGATTTTCAATGAAAGTGCTGCAATTGGTTACCTTCCTCCTCTGCGTGATGCAGTTGAATATGTAACAAAGATGGCAGATGAAGGTTGGACATTTATTGCAATTACAAGCCTCAGCACAAACAAGTATGCACAAAAGTTGCGCAAGCGGAACTTAGACAAACTGTTTGGTGAAGGTACATTTGAAACTGTTACATGTTTAGCAACAGGTGCAGACAAAGATAAAGCACTTAACAAGTATGCAGACAGCGGCATGTATTGGGTAGAAGATAAGCCTGAGAACGCACTTGCTGGTCAAAAGCAAGGACTAAAGCCTATCCTGGTAGAACATGGCTTTAACATGGATAACAAGGACTTTCCACTAGCAAAAAACTGGAAAGAAATTTATGAAATTGTATCGGGTTAGTGGATATTTTAGAGACCACAAAGTTGTCAGATACTTTGTTGACCAGTATGATGCCATAGAGTTCAAAGACATAGTGGATGCTCACTATCCACTAAAGGTTACATATGAAAAAGGAGTTTATCCGGTGAGAACATTTATTGTTAATGGGTGGAACGCAGTGATGGATCATAACATGAATCCACTACGCAACATTCCAGATTTGAATACACGACACATGGTTATGCAGGTACTAGCATGGATGTGGTGTATTGTGTTTAGTAGTTACTTTGGTAGCATGTGGATGTTTGGAATCACTGCTATAGCACACGTTATTTTAATTGCGGCTATTGCAGTCACAGTTGGAACATTTGCTGTAGCAAAGAACAATCCATCACTTTTTAATTTGCGCACTGATGGTTACCATTCGGTAAGTCGCACACGAGGTTACATGTGGATCAACGGTAAAAAAGTTATGCTTGATCCAAATGATCCAGGTGGTGAACATGAGTAAAGCAAAGCGTATTGCAAAAAGTGAAGCGGCTAGAACAAAGCGGCGCAAACTTAAAGATGCTATTTTTAAGCGCACAGTCAACATGTATAGTAGACTGCGTAAACTTCGTAAGTTAGGTAAACGCAACACAACAGTTTAAGGTTCCGTAGCTCAACTGGATAGAGCATATCACTTCTAATGATAGGGCTGGGAGTTCGAGTCTTCCCGGAATCGCCAAATATAGAGGATAAGTGTTACGGTAGCACAGCAGGCTCCAACCCTGCGGGCGTGGGTTCGACTCCTACATCCTCTGCCAAATTCTAGTCATAAAAAAAGAGCCTTGCGGCTCTTTTTCTATTTGAGTTTTTAATTTATGCCGCGCATGTGCCGTCAGCAACTGGAAATGCCATAGTAACACCAATGCTGCTGGCACCCTCTACAACTACATAATAAAAACTATCTGTGTCTCTACTACTCCACCAATTATCTCTAATTTGATCACCTGTTACTGCAGTTGGTATAACTGAATTTGCGTAGTTGTTAAAATCAGTAAAATCGGTAACTGTAGTTTCGCCAGTTTTAGTAATATTATCTGGATCAGTGCTATCATACTGAGACAATTTATAATTACCGTCTGCAGCTTTAGTAATATATCCAATGCCATTGATGTTGATATTTCTATCTGTGTCTGCATCGACATAATATTCATTTGTCATCACTACTTTGATATCAAAGCTAGTGTCACTAGCAGGTGCTGTTAGTCCTGTGCTTTCCCAAGTAATCAACTGTGGGCTATCTGCACTAGTTGCAGTAACAGCAACTTCAGTAGCAACCTGTACACCGTCTACAAAAACATTTGCTTTTGCGTTTTCATCGCCTGCTTGATCTTGCCAACAGCGAATAGCGAATCTGTAATCCATTTTATTTCTCCGTAGATAAATTTATCTTATTTGTTATAACATGTTTATTTATCGCCATATATATCTAACACCTCTGCAACTGCAGGGTGTCTTTCAATGTCAAAATGGTCAAAAGCGCATACACTAATGTACTTGCTAGAACTATATCGTGCGTATAACTTCTGAAAATCCATGAGTCCGTTTTCATGTTCCTTGCGATCTGTTTGTGCAATGTCTCCTGTTATAGCCATACGACTGTCATCGCCAATGCGTGTTAGCAGCATTTTCATTTGCCCTGGTGTAGCGTTCTGCATTTCATCTGCAATAACAAAAGCGTTTTTAAAAGTTCGACCCCGCATGAATGCTAATGGACTTATTTCAATGACCCCCTCCGCAATCATGGTTTGTA
>Ga0208767_1001110_pt1 | contig 21517 bp, 29 predicted proteins | sample VirMetDEL_Mar_21_FD_184514 | JGI IMG/M metagenome (GOLD analysis project Ga0208767, IMG submission 184514) | Aqueous microbial communities from the Delaware River and Bay under freshwater to marine salinity gradient to study organic matter... | ecosystem: Environmental > Aquatic > Marine >... | reverse complement strand
ATGGGGTTCTCAGGCCCAAACCCGATAAGTTATCAAGAAATAAAAACATGGAAGGAGCTTACAGATACACCATTGTCTTCTTGGGAGATAGAAGCAATAAAACGTGTTGATGTAGTCTTTATGGGTATAACTAATGGCAACTGAAGACATTAAAATTGGCGTTGATTTTAGTGATTTAAAGGTCTTGAATGATTATTTAAATAGAACGTCAAATCAAGTAAACATATTAAGAGATAAAACAGATAAATCAACTAATACGTTTGCTAAGTACAGTTCTGAAGTTGACAGGTTGTCCAGAAAGTTTAAGCCCTTATACTCTACATCTAAGTTGTATGAAAAAACCCTTAAAGATTTAAATAAGGCACAACAGTTAGGGGTTATAACTGACAAACAAAGATCAGTAAGCATAGAAGAATTAAATAGAGATTTCCAGCGGGGTACTGGGATCTTTTCTGCTCATGCTAACATGATGAACAAAGGCATGAATAAACTTGGTGTTGCTACGCAACAAGCTGGTTATCAAGTGGGTGACTTTCTTGTTCAAGTTCAATCGGGAACAAACCCAATGGTCGCCTTTAGTCAACAAATGACTCAGATGGTTGGGGTTCTTTACCTCTTGCCACCAGCAACTCTAAATGCAAAAATCGGTTTCATGGGACTAAAGTTATCTATGAGCTTTTTAATTGCTGGTTTAGGCATTGCTATACCCTTACTTGGAGCCTTGGGTGCAGCTTTCTTAAGATCTGGTAAAGATGCTAAAGAGTCTTCTGCAGAAGTTGAAACTTTTGCAGATGCTATAGATAGTATAAATAAAAAGACTGATGAGTTAAATCAAAAGAGGCTTTCACTTGTAACTGAGTTTGATCCAGATGCATATAAAGCAAGGTTAAAACAACAAGGACTTATAGATAAAATTGTTGAGTTAGAAATTAGAGCCACTGGCGAAAAGAAAAGTCAGGCAGAGCTTACTTTAAACTTAGCGGATCTTTTTAAGAAGCAATTATCAGACGAAACTAAACTTTTAGCTTTAGCTTTAAATAGGAAAAAGAATGCTCAAGAAAGGCTAGATGATTTAGAGAAAGAGAAAAAAGTACAAGAAAAGTTACTAGATCTTCAAAAAGCCACTGCAGTATTAGCTATTAAAAATAATCAACTTGCAAAAGAGCAAGCAGCAGATCAAAAAGCAAGAGTAAAAGATATACAGACTGCAATAGATGCGGAGAAAAAGTCATTACAAGATAAAATACTCCTAGCTAAAGAAGAAGTAATTTATGGTAAAGACAGCGTACATTATCAAGACCTTGTTGCTAAATTAGAAAGAGATAAGTACGAAGCTCAACTAGAATCTAATGGTATTCTTGGTAAAAATAAAACAGAGGTTTTAGCTGTTTATGATAAATTACAATTACAACTTGGGGCATTAAAACTTGTAAATGACCAAGAGAAGGCAAGATTAAATCTTCTTAATTTACAGCAAAGTTTAATGCCCACAGGTCTTGCTAGTGGTCGTGGTGGTGATCCTAGACAGCAAGGCACCCGTTATCAACAAGAGTTTGGTTATAAGACTATAGATGAACTTATAGCAGAGTTTGAAGCTAAGACTAAGATTAATAAAGCAACAGAAAAAGCTATAGATCTTAACAGAGAACTGAGTGATGTACAGAAACAACAAGTGGCTATAGCTGATAGTGTCTCTGGAGCCTTTGGTAACTTCTTTATGCAGCTAGTAGATGGTACTACATCAGCTAAAGATGCCTTTAGATCTATGGCTGCTGACATCATACAACAGCTTTACAGGATACTTGTTGTTGAACAGCTAGTACAATCTATAGCTGGTGCTATTACAGGTGCATTTACTCCTGCCTCTGCTGCTGGTACTGGGGGTTCTGTAGCCCCACCTAAAGCCCCTAGAAGATATGAAGGTGGTGGATACACAGGCTCAGGCCCAAGATCAGGTGGCCTAGATGGTAAGGGTGGCTTTATGGCTATGCTACACCCTAGAGAGACTGTCATAGATCACACTAAAGGTCAGGGTTCTGGCGGTACAGTAGTGAACCAAGTATTCAATATCTCAGCTAATACATCAGACGATACTAAGAGACTTGTCACTCAGACAATAGCACAAGCCTCACCAGCTATCATCAATCAGTCCGTAGGTGCAGTTATGAACCAAAGACGTAGAGGTGGTGCAATGAAATCAGCATTTGGATAAATCATGGCTATAAGTTACCCTCTTAATACACCTACAACTATTGGCATAGAGAGTATTGAACTACGTGCTGTAAATGCTGTAGCTGTCTCTCAGTCTCCGTTTACATATAAGCAACAGGTTATTTCCCATCAGGGTCAAATCTGGAGTGCCTCAGTCAGTATTCCCTCGGTGCGTAGGGATCTAGCTGCTGACTGGAAAGCTATGCTGGTAGCCCTTAAGGGTTCTGTAGGGACATTTCTGCTGGGAGACCCTGACTATGCTACACCTAGAGGTACAGTAAGTGGCACTCCTACTTTGTCAGGTACAGCAGGGGATAGCACAGTTTCAGTTACTATGACAGGTACTCTACTAGCTGGTGATTACATTCAGTTGGGTACAGGCTCTGCTGCTAGACTACACCAAGTATTAGTAGATCAGAGTGGTAGTGGTAACTTAGAGATCTGGCCTGACTTAAGAAGTACATATTCAGGTGAGACTGTAATCTACAGTAGCCCTAAAGGTGTATTTAGACTTGGCAATAGTACTACTTCTTGGTCGATAGACAATGCTAGTTTCTATGGTATATCTTTTGAAGCTATAGAGGCTCTACAATAATGTCGAGAGTTCTGCCTACAACAATAGTTGATGCATTAGATGATAATGTAGTTTACCCCTTCTTTGCTGTGGAGATGAACTTTGATGGTGATGATGTCTTGCGTCTATGGACAGGTGTAGGTACTCTTACCTTTGAAGGAGTTTCTTGGACAGGTGCTGGAACTCTTTTAGGCATATCTTCTGTTGAAGAAACTAAAGAGATTGCCGCTAAAGGGGCTGACATTACTATTACGGGCTTACCTTCTGAGGTATTAGCTTTAGCTCTTAGTACTCCCTATCAGGGTAGAACTTGTAAGATATACTTTGGTATGTTTGCTAAAGGTAGTCTACAGAAAGAGAGTACTAACTTTATTCTCCTAGAAGATGGCTCACGTATTGAGTTAGAGGATAGATCAACTGGTCTGACTGAAATATTTACTGGTTACATGGATCAGATGAATATCTCTGAAGATGCTGGTACAGGGACTATTCAAGTTAGTGTTGAGAATAAGCTGATTGACTTAGAGAGAGCTAGGGTGGCTAGGTACACTGCTGAGTACCAAAGGTCTAGGGATATAGTTGGTGCAAGTACAGATGCTGGTTTTGATTTTGTAGCTGATATGCAAGACCAGAAACTTGCTTGGGGTAGGAGTTCTGGAAGCTAATGGCTTTAGATATTGACATCGACCTTCGTGAGATTGATTTATTAGATAAAAATTCTAATTTAGGTGCTGTTGCCGCAGCTACTATTGCAGGTATTGCTGGTTATTTTACGGGTGGTTGGGCTGGTGCAGCTACTGCATTTGCAAAAACATATGCAGCCACATTAGGTGCAACTGCTTTAAGTAAAGCATTAATGCCTAAATTAGACCAGCAGGGTGGGGATCAAGGCTATCTAGTAACTCAAAGGGGTTCCTCATTACCTCATCAAGTTATCTATGGTAAGACTAGAATAGCCAGTGGTGTAGTATTTCAAGGTGTTACAGATAACAACAAATACTTACATAGCGTATTAGCTTTTGCTGGACATGAAGTAGAAGAGTTTGAGACTATATATTTCAATGATGAAGTTTTAACTCTAAGTGGTAATGACGTTACTGCCCCAGCTAAGTATGTTGGTAAGGTTAAGATAGTTAAGAAGCTAGGTACAACTACACAGACTGCTGTTACATCTTCTGACTTAGGCGGGGTCACACCACCTTCACAATGGACTACAGATTGTAAGCTGTTAGCTACAGCTTATCTCTACGTTATGCTGGAATATAATGCTGATGCCTTTCCTAACGGCGTTCCAGAAGTTACCGCTGTAGTCAAAGGTAAGAAAGTATACGACCCTCGTACAAGCACTACAGCTTGGTCTGATAATCCAGCTTTGTGTATGAGAGATTACCTTACGTCAGGTAAAGAGGGTACTAATGAAACTATCTATAATTATGGCCTTAGTGAAGACATTGAGAGTGTAGATGATGACCTTGTTACTATAGCCGCTAATGTTTGTGACCACTTAAATTATCCCACTCTATCAGGTGGAACTAGGTTCTCTCTTAATGGGGCATTTACCACTAATACTACACCCTATGATGCTATTGGTAACCTATCTACAGCTATGGATAGTTTATTGTGGTATGCTCAAGGTAAGTGGAGAATGAAGCCAGCTTATTATACAAGCCCAGTTTTAGATCTTAATGAGGATGATCTAAGGTCAGGTATAGCAGTAACAACTAGACACTCACGCAGAGATAACTTCAATGTAGTCAAAGGTACATTCAGAGGCCCAGAAAGTGACTATCAACCATCTGACTTCCCTCAAGTACCTATCCTTAATTCAGCTACTTATAATGCCCTATTAGCTGCTGATGGTAATCAAGAAAGTGTTATTGATCTAAGTCTGCCTTTTACAGATAATACTACTGAAGCTAGACGTATCGCTCGTATAACACTTGAGCGTAATAGGCAGCAACTTACTGTACAAGCTGCATTCGGAATGAAAGCCTTTCAAGTTCAAGTTGGGGATATTGTACGTCTTACCAACACTAGATTTGGATGGTCTAATAAAGAATTTGAAGTTGTAACTTGGGATTTTGGTCTTCAAGATGACTATGATATACAAGTTAATCTGTCCCTAAGAGAAATCAGCGAGTCTGTCTTTGATGAAGTCTCCGATGGTGCAGTATACGAGAGTGATAATACTACACTACCATCCCCATTTGATGTACCACCTGTAGCTATAGCTCTCACACAAGAGTATAGAATTATCAATGAGCATGTAACTAACGTACTTGTAGTTAATGTATCAGCTACGGCCTTTGAACGTGTAGATTACGTTGAGGTAGAGTTTAAGAAGTCTACAGACACAGACTATAGTGTCTTAGGCACAGGTGACTTAGGTAGATTTGAGATCTTAGACATTGAGACACCTCTAGCTGGTGCAGCAGGTACAATAGTCTATGATGTCAGAGCTAGAGCTATCAATGCCTTTGGTGTTAAGGGTGATTTCACAGACGCACAGAAGACTGTAGAGGCTGATACTGTTGGTCCATCTGCTCCATCTACCTTTGAAAAGCAGTTATCTGGTGGTACTCTATTCTTTGCTTGGACTGCTTCAACTGACTTTGACTTGTCGTATTATAAACTATGGCATAGCTCATCAACTACAGCTACATTCACAGATGGTTCAGCCCAAGTCATAATTAATAAAGTAGCTAGACCAGCGACATCAGTAGCCTACCCAGCTATCTCAGGAACATTCTTTATTGAGCCTTATGATAAGTCAGGTAACGAAGGTACTGTAGCTTCTGTTGTTGTCCTACCATCTGAGTTACCTGAGTTAGGTACATCACAGACTGACACTGAGAACCCAAGTTTCGCTGGTGCTAAGACTAACGTAGCTGTAGCTACAGGCCCAGACCCTGATGAATTAAGACTGTCTAGCTTTGCTACTGCACCCTCTACAGGTACATATGAGTTCACAGGATACTTAGACACAGGCTCAACTAGAACTGTAAGGGTATCAACTAACTTAACCTCTACTAGGCATCACGCTAATGCTTCTGGTGGATTAGTTAATTGGGATGACATACCTAACAACTGGGATACTTGGCCTAATAACTGGGACGATTGGTCAGATGAGGATCAACCCTATGGTGACTTCAGTACAACTGTTTATGTAGCTGCAACTAATGATGACCCTGCTGGTTCTCCTACTTGGGGATCTTGGGTTATAGCTGCTGGTGAACTCACAGGCAGAGCATTTAAATTCAAAGCTGAACTCGACAGTACAAACAACAATGTATCGCCAAGCGTAAGCGTCTTGGAAGGGATAGTGGAATACTAATATGGCACAACACGACTACAACATAGCTAACCAAACAGCAGCTAATGCTAGAACCGACATCAATAACGTCCTATCAGCTATAGCTACAAACAACTCAGGAACTTCTGCACCTAGCACTACCTTCGCTAATCAATGGTGGTATGATACTGATGCTTTTATCTTGTACATAAGAGCAAATGGTAATGATGCTTGGATACCTGTAGCTTACCTAGATCAAACAAATGATAAGTTTCGCATCCTAGATGACACACAAGTAGTAAACACTTCTGGCACTCAGACTGGCCTACTAGGGGATCAAGCTACAGCCACATGGGAAACTGGAACAGGTACAGTTGAAAGCCTTGTGTCACCAGCTAAGGTGAAAGCTGCTATAGATGCTAATGTCACAGGTCTTGGTTTTAATCAAACTTGGCAAAACCTAACAGCTAGTAGGTCTTTTAATACAATCTATCAAAACACTACAGGTATTCCAATAGCTGTAAATGTTACGGGTGTTCCAGCGGTTGATAGCACTATGATTTTTCAAGTATCTTCAAACTCGGACATGAGTAGTTCAGTACAATTAGGTGGTCAATTTGATAATAATGGTCAGACAAGCATCAGTGCAATAATTCCAGATGACCAATATTACAGGGTATCTGTATTTAGTGCACCATTAACTGCTTGGGCAGAACTCAGATAAGGGATAAGGAATAATAAAAATGGCAGATCAAAAGATCTCAGAATTAACAGCCCTTACTGGGGCTAACGTAGCTGACGATGATGCTATAGCTATTGTAGATACATCAGCTACTGAAACTAAGAAGATAGTCTTTAGTGAACTAAAGAATGCCCTAGATACAGCAACTGGCTTTGTCAGGATCACTGGCGATACCATGACGGGTGATCTTGCGCTATCTGGTGCTGACGTAACCTTCGGCGACAACGACAAAGCCATCTTCGGCGCTGGGTCTGACCTACAGATTTATCATGCTAGTTCAACAAATAATAGCGTTATTCAAGAGACTGGAAGTGGTAATTTACTTATTTATGCAAGTAATATTTCAATGGCTGATGCAGGTGGCAATGAGTTCATTTTAATGACAGACACTGGGACTGGCGGGACTGTTGAGTTAAAGCATAATACATCCACCAAACTCGCCACCACCAGCACAGGCGTAGACATCACGGGTAACGTCACAATGCAAGCAGACGATGCTCTTCTTTTTATCAAAGAAAGTGACGGCACGAACATAGCCGCTGTTGGTGATTTAACTGGTGAAGGTCAAGGTGGAGCGTTTTATTACGACCACGGCGGCACTGCAACTATACAGTTAAAGTCTTATGAAGCATCGACTATAGAAAATGGTTTAAATGTCAAAGGAGACATCAGCTTCTACGAGGACACAGGCACCACGGCAAAGTTCTTCTGGGATGCGAGTGCTGAGAGTTTGGGCATTGGGACGAGTTCGCCTAATGATAAATTAAATGTATTGGGCGGTGGTGCAAGTATTGAAGGAAGCGTAAGCGGGTTTACGGGTGGTGAGGTTCGCTTAGGTACAAGCACAGCAAATACTCAAAGTGCTATTAGCACATATGCCACTGGCACCCCACAAATGTACTTTGACCATAGGGGTACATCAACAGGCCAATGGATTTGGAGAAGCTCTACATCAGAACGCATGCGTATCGACAGCAGCGGTAATGTTGGCATTGGTGAATCAAATCCAGATGCCAAGTTACATATTCGTGATGCAACAGATGGCGGTTCAAGTAGTACAACTTCAGCTATTCAGTTTAGCCGTAGAAGTGGTGGCGCTAATGATGCTGCTATAAAAATGCAACATGATGGCTCTGATGGCGTTTCTAATTTGCAATTTCATTTTGGTACTTCAGAAGCCATGCGAATCGACAGCAGCGGTAACTTGCTGGTGGGGACTACATTAACCGCTGAGGTTGATGAGTCAGGAACAAGAATTGTAGCGGGTGATGCTGGATATATTGAACACAGCAGAACAAGTACCACTGACACTTTGCCTAATGTAGTTATTGCAAGAGGCAATGATGGCGAAGCGATAAGATTTATAAGAAATGACGGTTCAAATCGTGAAGTCGGAGATATAGTTCTAGCAACAAGTTCAACATCCTACAATACATCCTCTGACTACCGCCTAAAAGAAAACGTAATTGAACTTACTGGCGCAACAACACGCCTTAAACAGCTAGAGCCAAAACGGTTCAACTTCATCGCAGATGCAGACACAACAGTTGATGGCTTCCTAGCACATGAAGTGCAGTCGGTCGTACCAGAAGCAATTACAGGCACTCACAACGAGGTCGATGCTGATGGCAATCCTGTTTATCAGGGCATCGATCAATCAAAAATTGTTCCATTATTAGTTGCAACCATTAAGGAATTAGAGGCGCGAATCACCGCCTTAGAATCTAATTAAGGAGAAAGAGATCATGGCAATCACCTACACTTGGACTATTCCAACACTTGAGCGTCACACAGCAGATGGTGGCGTTTACATTGCTCATTGGCGCTGCACAGGCGTTGATGACGATGGCAACTCAGCAAGCTCATATGGCACTTGTGGCTTAACCTACGATGCCTCTGCGCCTGACTTTACACCGTATGCAGATATTACTGAGGCTCAAGCTCAAGGCTGGGTCTGGGGTCATGTATCACAAGCTGATACTGAAGCTGCTATTGCTTCTCAGATTGATGCGATAGCTAATCCAACTACTGAGGCGGGAGTGCCTTGGTAATCTAACCTAGAAGAAAGGAAAGACTAATGACAGAGAAAAAAACACAAGTCATTACGATTGATGAAGTAGAATACAACGTGGAAGACTTTACAGATGAACAAAGAGTTCTGATTAACCACGTTATGGATTTAGATCGTAAGATCGGTAGCACTAAGTTTAACTTAGATCAGCTTAATGTAGGTCGTGGGGCATTTATGAATGCTCTTAAAGATACACTTACACCTGATCCAGAGCCACAAGAATTAGCAGCTTAATCAAAGGGACTCCTGACAATGGGATATAAACTAGGAACACGTAGCTTACAGAACTTGTCAGGCGTTCACCCTGATATGCAAGCTGTAGTTAAGAGAGCAATAGAGATCACTGACGTAGACTTCACAGTCATCGAAGGTATACGTCATATTGATCGTCAAAGACAGTTACTCAAAGAGGGTAAGTCAACTACACTTAACTCAAGACATATCACAGGCCATGCTGTAGACATGGTTCCTTGGCCTGTAGATTGGGAAGACTTAGATAGGTTTGAAACTATGGCTGAAGCCATGAAGGATGCAGCAGAAGAGCTTGACATTTCCATCGTATGGGGTGGTGACTGGAAGAGCTTCTATGATGCCCCTCACTTTGAACTTGATCGTAAAGTCTACCCAGCATGACCAAGGATGAAGATAATTGGCATCTCTCTAGGAGTGTCCCTATAACCCTTATCTTTGGTCTTATAGCTCAAGCAGGAGCTATTGTGTGGACTGTATCTATGATGATGGCAGACATTGAACGCAATGGTGAAGAGATCATGCGTCTACAGTCTAGGATGTCTATCGTAGAAGATGCTACACAAAGACAAGCAGTATCTATGGCCCGTATAGATGAGAACATTAAAGCAATCCGACAGTCAGTAGAAAAGATGGCTAATGAGTAGTTATCACTTAGTAGAAATAATCAAAGGCCCAATGCAAGTTGGTGACAAGTGGTTTATTCTTTGTCGGGTTGTTCACAAGAGTACTTCTTCAAGACCTTCACTTGAGGAAGTAAGTTTCGATACTTTTGATGCAGCCCATGAGTTTGAAAGTCAGTGGAGTTAAGGCTAATTTCTTCAATGCTCCGCATTTCCATTGTAGGGGTGCATTATGGTAGATCCATTTACAGCTTTGGCTGCGGTCAAGACTGCTGTTAGTGCGGGTAAAGAGCTTGTCTCAGTTACTAAACAAATAGGTGAGTTCTTTGATGGTGTCGATGAACTAAGGAACAACCACAATAAGAAAAAGAATAGTCTCTTCTCAGGTGATGATGAGAACAGTATGGAGACTTTCGTGAAACTACAGAAGGCTAAGGATGCTGAAGAAGAACTCAGAGCCATTGTGATAGCTACCAGAGGTTACTCCGCTTGGGGTGAGCTACAAGAAATAAGAGCTAGGACACGTAGAGAACGTAAAGAGAGAGAAGCTGCTGAGAGGCTCCGTAAGCAAGAGGTTGTAGAGAAGGTAGTTGTTATCGGGGGTACAGTAACTGTGTTGTCTATTATAACAGGTATAGCTGTACTTATAATAATGTCATCAAAGGGGATGTTATAATGGGATTAGAAGCTAAAGGTACTTTCCCATTCCAGATGTACCAGATACCTGAGTTTACAGCTACTACAGTGACTACAGCACCTATTCTCCCAGCTAAGGTTAGTGCTGATAAGCCAAAGGTTGTAGAGCCAGCTACTCGTAGTGAAGTTACCATAAGACTTGATAAGTACTGGCAAGAAAAGGCTGAAGAACTCTTAAACAGACAGAGAAGTATGGCTGAGTTAGCCTACAGCCCCAATGGTAGGATTGTAGCACCTATAGATGTAGGTAAGATACTAGACGTAGAGGTATAACATGACAGCAGCAATGGAACGTATACTAGCTTGGAAACTACTACCACGACTAATGATGTTAGTTATGACTGGTATGTACATCAGAGTGATTGAGTGGTTTATGTCGCTACCACCAGAGGCTATGACATCACAGGCAACTGCACTTACAGCAACTGTAACTGGAGCCTTAACTGGAGCCTTTGCAGTTTGGTTAGGGAATGAGAGCAAATGATTGGTCAAATCTTAAGTAGTGTAGCTGGTCTAGCTACAAGTGTAATAGACAGTAAGACACAGATCAAACTTACTGAGGCTGAGATTAAGAAGAAACAGCTTACAGGTGAGATTGACTGGGATCTAGCTGCTATACAAGCTACACAGAATAGCTGGAAGGATGAATGGATAACCCTACTCTTCAGTATTCCCTTGATACTGGCATTTTGTGGTGATTGGGGTAATGCTATAGTGCAAGCTGGTTTTGCAGCACTTGAGACTATGCCAACATGGTATCAGTATTCCCTTGGTGGGATCGTATCAGCATCCATAGGAATTAGGTCAGTATCTAAATTCTTCGGTAAATAATAACAACAAAAAGACTACCCCAGACAAACTTAAGCCCCTGTATCCTTAGTTGGACGCAGGGGCTTTTTCTATTGTGTCATTGCCTTAAATGTACTGGTTAAAGACTTTAGTAGGTTACTTAGTGTAAAGTAAGCATAGTCTACCTCTTGTTGTAGTTTATGTACCTTCCAGACCAAGTAGAGTGTAATACCTAAGTGTACTAAGTCTACTGACTGATCTAGGCTTATCATTTCTTACTCTCCACCTGTATCAGTTTAGCTAGATACCAGTCAGCCTTCTTAAGATCCTCTAGGCCATTCTTGTAGCGCCACCTATGAAGGTACTTAGCTATATTCCCTCGTAGGTATCCTACAAACTCATCCTTACTTAAGAAGTCCTCAATGTATTTGATACACTCAATAGTGCCTTGTCCGTAATGTGGTGGACTATTTACATTATCAGATTCCATCTTGCTTAAGTCCCACTTAGCCATTTATTCCCCTTTCAAGTGAGTTTTGAGTTCTGAATAACCACCTATGTAATTACCCTCTCGATCCCAAATCTGTGGAACCGTCTTCATACCAGATTTTTTAAATAAGTCAAGCACCCATTTAGAATCATTAAGGGAGTAGTACTTAACTACAATACCACTGTCCCTTAGTAGACCCATAGCTTTAGAGCAGTAAGGGCAGTCAACCCGCCCCACTAATGTGTATACCCCACTCATGTTAGATCTACTATTTCACAAGTGTCACCACTACAAGCCATTGTCTGACTACCAGCAGTGTTATCCTCATCCTCATATTCTGAAAGTTCAGACCAGTTAATAGCCTTTGGCATAATAGCTAATAACTCTTCGTAGTCTTCTTTAGTACAATCCTGATATGGAGCTTGCTGATAAGTATGATCTGAGTGAGGTAAGAACGACACCCCTGACATCTCATCAAAGTGTTTGTAGACAAAGGCACCCACTTCCATCCACTCATGATCACGTACTGAGATCGTCACTGAGGGCTTATGTTCACACCATGACATCTGATAGATTAACCATGTCTCTAGCTGCTCTACGGCTGTCATATCGTTTCTAGTGACTGCCCCTTCTGGTGACTTGATGGGAAAGCTAAAGACTGTCGTGGTATCACCCTTCATAACACATGGTTCGTTAGGTACACCCTTATCAATCATAAACTTCGTCAGCGGGTCTTTGTTATCTCCACGCACAGTACGAACATAATAAGGGCTGTGACGAGCATGAATGCCACTAGCAGAATCAACAAGTTGGGAGACAGTACCACTTGGTTTAACGCAACTGATAGCAGCAGAAGCAGGGATGTTAAGGCGTTCAGCCCACTCAGCATTCGTAGATATTGCAACATCTTTTAACCTTTCTAGGGTTTTCTCAAGGCCAGCATTTTGACTGGTCGTTAATCTATTATCCATAATGCCTGTTAAAGACACACCTAGTAATCTCTCCTCTTCTGTGTTCTTGTTCCAGATCTTTCGTAGATAAGGAAACTTAGTCATAGACGATTGGATAGTGCCTAGTATTGTAGCTAGGCGTACCTTACGCTCTAAGTCATCAATAGTATCTGTAGCTCGTACTACAACCTCTGTCAGGTTACAGAACTGGTTTGGTCGTAAGATAATTTCGCTACAGGGGTTAGTGCCAAACTCATAGTTGGGATCTCTACGTCCATTCTTAGCTGCCTGTACCTTACTAGCCTGACGATTAAAGACACCACGTTCACCTGACTTACTTTCAACTAATGCAAGCCACTCACGCATGAATGTCTCCATGTCAGGCTTCTCTGTGTAGCTCACACTGTTATTAGCCAATGCACGATGGGCTGCTGTTTCCCACCATTGTCCTGACTTAGCATGACGCATACGGTCATCTGATAGGTTAGACAAGCTAATCATAGCACTACGACGAACACCACCAACTACAACAATCTGACCGATAAAGCACATAAGGTCATGGCACTCAATAGAGGATAACTTACGCCCTTGTGCAGCCTTGAATGTTGTAACTGCAAAGTTAAACAACTCAACTAGAGGTGCAGGGCCAGATGCTCTACCACCAAAGGTCTTAAGTCTAGCACCAGCAGGGCGTACAGCAGATACATCCCACTTAGGGATCTCACCAGCCCAGAGAAGCGCAAGGACTTGACGGAACGCTTTAGCCCAACCCTCTTTACTATCTTTAACTACAATCACTGTGTCGCTCTCAAATAGCTCAGGAACCTCTGGTAGCTTCTGGATGAACTGACGCTCTACTGAGAAGCCTACACCTGTGCCACACAATAAGATAAACATAGCTTCATCAAATGCTTTAGGATCATCTACTGGTAGATAGCTACAGTTGTACCCAGCAGTATTGTCACGGGCCAGTGCTGGTCCAGCAGTCATCATAGCTCGCATAGAGGGCATAACTTCTAGGTTTAAGATGGCATCCCGTAGTTGATTGACATAAGAATCGTTACCAGCTTTAGGACGTACCACATTATCCATGTAGCGTTCTACTGTATCACCCCAATCCTCACGGCCTTGACCGTCGATGTACTTAGCGTAGCGAGACTTAGCAATAAAAGTCTGGTAGTCAGTTGGTAGGTAATTATTCATCGTCAGGCTTTCCTCTCGCTCTCATAGTCTTATCTTCTTTTAGCCAGACCATACGGTCAATGTCAGCCCTAGCTATTCCAATATCTGCAAGCTCTTTATCTGTTAGTTGGTTAAGCTGTTTAATTGCTATTCTGTGGGTTCGCCATGTCGCAAGATAGTTTATATATCTCCAGAACCATGACATACCAGTCTTCTTCTTACTCATCGGTTGTCACCTGATCCTTGTAGTGTACCATTCTTTACACGCTCGTTTAGCTTCTCCATGTTCAACTCAATGATCTTAATCAAGCTGCCACCAAAGATATTAGATAGAGCTACAGTATAGAACAGTACGTCACCTAATTCTCTTAAGACTGCATCATCATCAATTCTGTTGTCACGAAATAGTTTCTTAATCTTCTCTGATACCTCACCAGCTTCGCCAGTCAATCCAAGGGCATTCTCAATCAGACGCTCCCGACCCTTAGTAATCATCTTGTCTTCTACAAACTGTGAGTACATATCAATCATGTCTTTCATATCTTTCGCTGTAAGCATTACATCAACCTTCCATAAAATTCTGTGTGTGCGTTTCTGTTGTCTTTATCGAACAAGTACCAAGCGCAGTTGTCTTTACCTGTCATCTTGCTACCTTCAATCCATTTAACTCTACCTATACTTACGATCTTTGTACAATAAGTCATAAGTGCAGCAGACTGTTTAGTGTGCGCCCAATCAGCATCAAACAACAACCAAGTTGGGCATATCTCCGTCCAGTGATCTATGAAAGCATGTAAGAACTTTCTTTCCCACGGTGGGTTAGTAATACAGAGATCAAGAACCTTATACTGACTACCAAAACTTATTTCCAGAGCATCCATTTGCTTGATGTCTGGGTGTCTAGGCTCTATGTCACAGGCGTATAAACATTCCCCTAGACCATCTGTTAGTTCGTGTATGTGGTGTATCAGTCTACCGTCACCAGCACAAGGCTCTACATAGTCAAACTTCTCATATGGTAAATGGGCTATAAGAGGTTCAACAGCTTCTATTGGTGTAGGGTAGTAATCTCTTGGTATCCTCTCAAAGTCACTACGCTTACCCATACAATTCTTTTAACCTCTTAAGTGATACAAACTCAGGCTCATAGATACCGTTGCTAATCTCACGCTTGATTACACAACCTTTCCACCAATCTCTATTTGCCTGTCCAGCCCACGTTTCTTCTGAGCCTTTGTAGCAACCCGCAACCAAACCGATAATCCCATTAGGGTGTGCGCCATCTTTAAACTTAAGATCACGTTTATGGCTATGCCCACAAGTAGAACTGTGATTACGATTGGCGAGTAGGCTATTAGCGTGATGTAAACCAGACATAGCTGTACCATAATTACCACTACTAAAGAAGTGAGCATAAGAAACGCCATCATAGTCAGCGATAGCGGGGGCGCTATTAGTGTATTCGTGGTATTCGTCGAACCAGTGGTCTGTTTGAAGATGCCCGAAGGAAATCCCGTACTTGTCTCCCTGTAATCTTGGGTCGTGTGCGATAGCTTTTTTGATTCTATTCTCATGGTTCCCCTCAAAGCCAATCCAATATGGGCGCTTATACTTTCTTTCGCTAGGTTTCTTCCGTAGACGATCCATTGCCTCATTGTAGCAGTTGATGTCCTGTTCGTAGTTCTGACTTACGATAGCCTCTGGGTAACGTGTGTCAAAGGTGTTAAGGGAGCGCATATCAGCACCATCACCTAAGTCAATTATGTAGGTAGGATTTACCTCATAGATTAATTCCCCTAGCCAGTCGAAACGCTCATTTCCCGTCGAGGGGTCTGAGTGAGCACATGAGAATACTACTGCTGTCTTAGCTGTCATATCGGGTATCCATTTCAAATTCTATTAGTATGGGTTCGATTGATCTGTAGAAGTGACTCTGAAACTCGTAGGCTGCATCAAAGGAGACAAACGGGATCTCTTCATCGAACATAACCTTACTTGGGTTCCTTTCTTGGGGATCTTCTACTCTACAGTTTAACCAGTAATTACCATCTTCATCTTCATAGGGGCCATCAAGAACACGATGGACTTTAATCAGGATTGTGTTAGCCACTCGTCGGGTATCCTTTTATCTGCGTACAAGAACCCATGCTTATTGCACCAATCCCCATATGTACTCTTTGCACCTTTGTATAACTTAGCCTTAGAATTAGAAAAGACAAACCTTATGTCAAGAAATGGATGCTGATCTTGTATGATTAAGTGCTTCTTACGGTCAGCTTGTACAAACCTACCTTTAGATTCTATGATAATACCATTAGGCAGTTTAAAGTCAGGAGTGTAAGTCTTGTTCTCAAGAAGCTGCCACCGTACCTTTAACTTCTCATATTCAAACTCTACACCCCTGTCCTTAAGATCCTTAGCTATGTCATCCTCTAAACCAGATCTGTAGCCATTCTTTATTGCGTGTCTTCTACGTTCACTGGTGGTTGCCATATCTCGCCCTCTTTACGTCTAAGCCATAGTAGTCTAGCATTCTCTATTACCCTATCTACATCACCGTCATAGGCTTTAACACAGGCTTCCCACAAGTCCTTTTCAGTCTTAGCCTCACTTAACATCTTTGTAGCTTTAACTGGCCCCACACGATATAAACCAATTATGTTGTCAGCCCTATCGCCTGTTAAGATCTGGTTGTAGAAGAACTGTAGTCCTGCCCAGTCATCTACTGTTTTCCACTCATTCTTACCAAAGTTAAAGTGGTGACAAGGTATCTGTAACATATCTTTGTCTATTGAGGCAACGACAGTATCAGGTCCAAGTCTTGTTGCTTCTATTGCTATAAGGTCATCAGCTTCTTCTCCTTCACTCACTATAGCATCAAACTTATCTACCATGTATTGTCGGATATGGTACAGGTGTATAGGTTTCTCTGCTGACTTACGGTTACCTTTATACTCGTATGACTTTGCTATTTGATGTCGAAAGTTCCCTGACCCCGTAAGATAGATCTCGTATTGATCTGGGGTAGGGAACTCCAGTGTTTCTTCTAAGATGTAGTCAAGAAGGATCTCAGCTTTCTCTTCTGCATCCTTTGGGAACAAGTCTTGAGTAGCAAAGGCTGACCGATAGGCCACAATGTCACCGTCGATCAGAACCTTACGCTTACCCATTAGAAGTCTCCAAACACCATCTTGCCATCATCCTTCTCAAATCCTACCGATTCAACATAAGAAAAACCTATAGCTTTAGTAGCATCAGTATAAGCATGAGATAGGCTATATAAATCTTCTACATCATGCCTTACAACAGTAACCGTGCCAAACTCATCTTTGTATGAAATAGTAAGCTCATTTGAGTTTTCCATTAAAAAACTGCCTCTTCACTTGCTTCATAAGCTACATGCTCAGTAACACAAACCTTCTCTAGCGTAGTAATCTTATTGTCCCACACATCAAACTTAACAGTGGCTTTAGTACCATTACCTATAAGACCGTCACTCTCCCAATCCCAAGGTAGATACTCTCCATCTACCATCTTGAGCATAACGGGTGGTCCCATTTCAACACCTTGCTCCCCTGTATCTTGATTCTTGAACTTAGGATTAAAGTGAGGTCGAGTAGCCTTATAGAATTGCTTACCCTCTTTATTAGTCTTGAAGAGTTGAGCCTGTAACCCCTTGTTTGGGATACCATCGGCAACCATCTTAGATTTAGTGCTTTCATCAATGATACAGTTTACAACATAAATACCCTTCTTAGCATCAAAGTTCTTAGCCATATCTGATCCATCATTTGGACCCATGTCACGGTCTTCTGGACGTAACTTTGTCCACTCTAACTCACAATCTACGTAAACTTTCTTACCCATATCGAGTTCCTTTCGTTAAGGCTGGTAATATACTATATAGACCCATATAAGATTTTTATACCCTATAAGATATAAATATTTTTACTAATGTATATCGGCATATGTACTTCCGAATTGAGCGTCAATCCCTAAGTCTATGTTTAGATTCAGTTGTTTGTTGAGATCTTGTATAGAGTACTCCATATTTATTTTTGTCTCCATTTCATCACCTTTCTTTACTAAAGCTATAATTTCGTCGTGGAACTGACCAATGGTCTTGATACCCTTCTCACGACAACCCTTAACCCAGTTATCAAAGCAGTAGACACCTGTACTTTGGTTAAGTGTACTGAAGCGGTCTTTCTCACTTCGTAAGCTGTACCAGAACTTAGATACTGGATTCTGCACCCACATGCTGCCAAATAACTCTCTAGTGCGTAGGCTGTCAGCTACCTTAGTTACTGACCAGTTACGTGACCAGAAGGCTTCCAGAAGGGTCTTAGCCTCTTTGACACTCATACCTGTCTCACGGGCCAGCTTAGGCGCTCCTACGCCATATGTAGCACTGTAGTTCACTACCTTGTAGTTCTTGCGTAGTGACTTCAAGCTACGTTCCCCTGAGTTATGTTTGTTGATGTCATCTTGTGTGATAACACCAGCATGTTTAGCTAAGTCTAAGTGTGGGTCAAAGCCCTCTTTACTCATCTCAGCTACATAATCAGGATCTAGTGGTTTCATGTAGTGACGCTTGGTTGTGTCCTCTAAGCTAGTCATGTCAGCCCCACATAAAGTGTAGCCATCAGGTGCAGTCAGACACCCACGTATCTCAGCGCCATAGGGCTTTTCCACTGAGGGTAGATTGACTAGGGGTTTTGCATGACGGAAGCGCATTGTGTTGGTAAATCCTGCGATTGTTGCTTGCACGTATCCATCACGCTCTGCATCAACCATGCCTTTAAGAACAGAAATACGATGGCTGAGAACAGAAAGCCCATCAAGGATGACCACAGCAGGGTCGACAGAGGCCAATCTTCTGACTGACGGGCATAGTTCTCCATCCTTTCGTACCTGTGGTATTTGTTTCTCTTCGCCATCACTGCCCCTTTCAAACTTGAAGGTACTTGGGTTCCACCCGATAGAATACAGCCAATCCTTTACTTGAGGGGGTGAATTAGGATTAGCCCGTTCTTCACCTGTCTTAACGACAAAGGACTGTACACCTTCTGGCTGCTTATATTCTTTGCGTAGTTCCTCAAACCTTTCGCCATGTGAAGATAGCTCACCATCCTTCTTGTACATTACCTTTGGTCTTTGTTGTACCTTAGTAAGGACACGCTTAGGCATAGCATCGGCTAATTGCTCAATCTTCTCAGCCTTCATAGCTTCCCATTCCGCTAGATGCCCCTTAGCTTTGGTTACATCTAATTTCCACTGTAGAGCCTCTTGCTCCGCTGCACACTGCATCTTGAAAGTAAGGTAGTCAGTGAAACGCCACTTCTCATCCTCATCAGGGTATAGCTTCTTAAGTTTGATGTCCAAGTCACGCCATAGTCTAGCGTTGATCTTAACGTCCTCATTACACCTGTGAGCATACTCCTCTGGTGTTAAGCCCACCCAATCCTCTACTTTAGGCTTAGGTACCCCATACTCCTCACCATAGGATGCTAAATTGTGATCACCTAAGCTCCGACTATGGTTTAGATACCAAGACAGAGCTAACGTATCCACTAGCTTTGCTGTAATCTTAACGCCTAGCACCTTTTCCACTGCGGGGATGTCGAACCTTACAATGTTATGTCCTATCAGGATTGGTGCTTCCTCAAGGAAGATACGCATAGCTACATAGTCATGTGTGTGTTGCACATTTCCTTGGTCATCCATCCAAGAGATTACATGAATCTTAGTGCTATCTAGTCCATCTGTTTCTATATCAAATACTGGCATTAAGTTCTAACCTTTCCAACACTGTTTTCAACTATGAAACTTAGAGGTAATATGGTCATTAAATCGCCCCTATCTGGCCTACTATGTAAACCAAAATCACCCCTATAGTATTCAGTGCATTTCTCTCTTAGTGGCTTTATTATATCACTTGGGTTCACTAGATAGAATGCGTCCTCTGCACGTACTGCAATTAACCTGTCAACCTCATTTGGTACACCCCATCCAGATTTTGATTTCCAGTTTGGTGGACGTTTAACAGTCTTTAGTTCCCACCAAATTGTATAGTCAACTGGGCCACTTCTAAATTTACGTTTAGCGGCTTTAACATCTACCCGTCCAAATTCAGAATCAAGTACATCCCAGTGTTCATTCATATCCTCTTCTCTGGTTGCTCTACGAACAAAGTTATCTCCACGTAACTTACGAAATAGTTTTTCTGCCTCTGTACCTTCATAAACTGACTGCGAGTTTTTCATTATATAACCTCTCGTAGTGTAAATGTTTCTGAGTTGAACCGCATCATACCAGCCCTACCTTCTTCTGAGCATGGACGGTTTTTCTGTACTATTATGTGCGTTGTATTACGTTCCTGTAAGTCTTCTGCCTCTTTGTCACGGGAGAGGTCTAGTATTACTGATGCCCGTTGTCCAATCATCTTACAGTACTTAGGGTCACCATTGTCGTTAGTGTGAGCAATAGTTACGATACCTACGTTTAACTCCGCTGATAATTTAGATAACCTGACCGATAAGTCAGCTAACATCTGCTCTTTACTCTCTTCTGACTGACCTGATACTACATCTTGGATAGGCTCAAAGAATACAAACTTACAGCCACATGCTTGACTAAAGTATCTAATCTGGTCGCATAGATCATCAGCACCTTGACCATCACTTAGATAGAACTGGTAGAATAGCTCATCCTTAGTTAGCTCTTTAATGGCACGTATGACATCATCCTCTGCTTGTTTCTCTTCAATAAGATCTCTACGTGTCAGATTATCCTTTAGCTGGTACGACACAAGACCAAGTAAAGATCGTAGCTTAGTCTCTTCCAAGTGCCATGCGGCAAATGGGATGTTATGTTGTAACATATTGTATTCTAGGTAACGCATAATCTCAGTCTTACCAATACCTGTAGGAGCTTTAATGACTGTGAAGTGACCCTGCATCAAACCCAAGATCTTATCGTCTAAAGCTATAATACCAGTTGGTACATACTGATGCTCAGGGGTATCTGTGTATAGGCTTATGAAATCCTCAGTACTATTAAGAACATTCTCAGGTGTATACTTCTTAGCATTCCACCAAGCACTCTTAAATTCTGCTGCTGCATTATTAGTCAGGAACTCGTTAGCATCCTTGAACTTGTCGTGTGGTACACGGTAGACCTTGTTAGGAAACAGTTTAGCCATACGATCAGCTACAGCATTCCCAGCCTCGTCGCTATCTACAGATAGGATAATCTTATCGAAACTGTTGAGCCACTCTGTACACTTCTCCCAGAGCTTCTTAGAGGGAGTAGCAGAGGGTAAAGATACTACAGGGTTGGTGTATTGGCTCTTAAGCATTTGGGCTACTGAGAGAGCGTCTAATTCACCCTCAGTAACTGTTACCATCTTAGAGCTGCCAGCAGTAAACAGGTTCATACCGAATAGCTCATCACCCTTAAAGCCATCCTTAGTGTAGAATACCTTCTCGTCTAGCTTGCGTACTTTAATTCCCCCGCTGGGGTACACATATTCCTGACGATCAGAGTAAGTCTGTACGCCAAAGTCTTCCATAGTCTTAGCTGTAATGCCTCGCATAGCTACATAATTTCCACTGGCGGGGTCTTCTATACGTTTAGGCGTATAATC
>Ga0208767_1001109_pt1 | contig 21547 bp, 19 predicted proteins | sample VirMetDEL_Mar_21_FD_184514 | JGI IMG/M metagenome (GOLD analysis project Ga0208767, IMG submission 184514) | Aqueous microbial communities from the Delaware River and Bay under freshwater to marine salinity gradient to study organic matter... | ecosystem: Environmental > Aquatic > Marine >... | reverse complement strand
TAGTCACTTAGAAGGCTACGGCAGGAAGGCTTGGGGTAGGGCGTTGAAGAAATACGGTTTCTATCCTGAGTACATAGCGTACCGAATGGAGTTGTAAGATGGGTAAAAGTAGTGCGCAGGCACCGGGGGATACGGTCCAACGTCAAACTAATCTACCTGAGTACGCTGATCCGTACTTCCGCAGGTTGCTTCAGGGTGCTGAAGACACTCTCATGCCGTTTCAGGATGACCTAAGTCGTCCTATTTATGATGACGATCAGAACATCACAGGTTTCCAGCAAAAAACAACATATCAGGCCTACCCCGGTGAGCGCATTGCGCCGTCTTCTATGTATGGTGACATCCAAGGCTCACGCGCCATGGTTCGCGGCATCGCCCAGCAGGGTATCGCTGGTATGCCTGAAGCTATGGGAGCGCAGCGTGAGGGTATGGGCGCTCAACGCGAGGGTATGGACATTGCTCGTCGAGGCGTTGGTTATACTGAGGAAGGTATCGGCAATCTACGCGGCATTGGGCAATACGGTACAGGTGATTTTAGTTCTGTGTCACCTACATCTATGATGGATGAGTTTCAGAGGGCTAACTTCTCTCCTTCTGGGGAGTTTAAGCAGTACGATTTCAGAGACCCTATGGAGTTTAGTAATTTTGGGGTTAGAGATGATTTCACATACAGCGGGTTTAATTTTGACCCAACTCGACAGTTTGGTTCTGCCGAGGCAGATAGGTATATGTCTCCGTACATGCAGAATGTTGTGGACGTACAGAAGCAGCAAGCTCAGTTAGACTTTGATCGCAGTCAGGCAGGTCGTGACGCAGCGGCAGTACAGGCTGGTGCATTTGGCGGTTCCCGTCAGGCCGTTGGAGATTACTTGGCTCAAGAAGGCCTTGCTCGTCAGATGGGCGACATCCAAGCCATGGGTCAACAGCAGGCATTTGAACAAGCACAACAGCAATTTGAGCGTGATCGGTCTGCACAAGAACGTCAGCTTGGTATGGAAGTTGGCGAGTTTGGTAGAGTTCAAGGTGGACTTGCATCAGAGCAGGGCCGTGTCGATGCACTTAGGCTGCAAGAACAATCGCAACGTGAGTTCCGTCAGGCAGATGAATATGCACGGGCGGGTAACATGGAAGCCGCTGAGGCGGCTAGAGTACAGGCTGCTAACACGGCAGAAATAGCTCGAACGCAAGCTGGTATTGCTGGTGAAATGGGTCGGGTTCAAGCTGGTCGTACAGGCGAGAACGCTCGTATGGATGCTATGCGCCAACAAGAAGCGGCTCGTGTACAGCAAGCTATAGAACAGTCTCGTCAGTTCGGTGCAGGTCAAGCCCTCGCAGCAGAGCAAGCGGCTATAGGCGCTGCAGGTCAGATGGGTTCAATGGGCCAAGGCATCGGTGCTTTAGGTATGAATGTTGGTTCTCTTGGTCAGAGCCTTGCAGGTCTGGGCCAGCAACAACGTGCAGCCGACATTCAGGGCGCACAGCTAATGGAGACTATTGGTCGTGATATCCGTGCAGAGGATCAGGCTCGTCTCGACATGTCCTACGAAGACTTCGTCCGTCAGCGGGACTATCCAATCCAGCAATATGAGCGGATGGCAGGTATCTTGCGCGGTGTTCCAGTGACGCCAAATGTAGAAGAGCAGCGGATGGTTAATTATAATCCTCTGCAACAGGCACTAGGTGCAGGTATTTCGGGGCTTGGTCTTTATAAAGGTCTGACATCATGAACATAATCGACATCCAAGACGATCTAAAGAACCTACCAGAACAGGCTCTGATGCGGGAGATGCAGCAACCTACTGGTAGCGCACCACAGTTTCTTGTCTTGGGTGAGCTGAAGCGCCGCAAGCAGATGCGTGATGACTATAATCGTCAGAAGAACGCAGACATGAAGACTGTTGCTGAAGAGGTAGTAACTGCAGCGGGAGCGCCACAAGAGGGCATCATGCAGATGGCTCGTTCCCTGAACCCCAATACCAACACGGCACAGGACACAGGTCTGGCCCAAGCTACACCTGTAACTCCAACACAAGCACCACAACCACAGGCACCTCAGATGATGTCTGATGGTGGCATTATGCGGATGGCTAGGGGTGGACGATTTGGAACAGATGTAGAGTACAATTACAAAACTTTCCTACAAGAAAATAATCTAAACGACACACCTTATGCACAAGATATGTTTGCCCGTTTAAAAGAAACGATGGACGATAGGTACGATGCAGATGGGCCAAATAACAACCCAAGAATATACGACAACGCAATAGGTTTTGAAAGAAGCCCAGAAGGCATAGCTTCGGTTAGCTCTGACGCATCTGATTTTATGCCTAACCCATCATCCGATCCAAAGCCTGCTGTGCCTTCCGCTCTAAGACGTCTGCAACGTCTTAGAGCTGGCTTGTCTGAACTTTCAATCGAACCAGACGCACCATTTACTCCACAGACATCACCTGCAGCACCAATGTCTACTTTAGATCAGTTGCGTAGCAGTGTGTACTCGAACAACCCGCTTGAAAATTCCTTGGCTGGTACGGGTCTTGACTCTAATGTTATCGGAACTTCGGTCATTGATCCTGTTATGAATAGAATTAACGAAGCCGCTTCCCGTGAGGGTATGCCGTCTCAAACGGCAGCAGACCTTGCCAACGAAATGGCTCTGCGTAATCGTGAGATGGCATCTGAAAACGCAGGTAGGCTAACTGCGGAGGAGCTTTTGGCAGTTAGCCCTGAAAGTTCAAGTGAACTTTTGAGCGGTCCATTCTCAAATGTCCCAAGATTCAACCCAGACAGCTTGCAAGGTGCAGTGGATAGGGACCGTGAGTTAACTCCAGAGGAACGATATACTCAGAGGGAGTCATCGTTATTGCAAGATCAACTGTTAGGTCTAGGCTTCACAGGTGGAGATATTGATCCTTCGCCATTTAATACAGTAACAGCAGATCAAAGTATTGATTATAGCAGTCTACCAATATCTACACTTAATAAACTCGCAGATGAAGGGGATGATTCCGCTATAAATCAACTCAGATTGAACGAAATTAGTGGTTTGCAAGCGCAAAGCGATATCAGCACTGGTGGAGATGATCTCTATATGGACAGCATTATGCGGGGGACTCTTGGTCAGGGTCGTTCTGATGCGGCATACGCGGCTTCTCTTTACAATCCATCTGATATATCTAACGCTCAAAATACTATTACTAGTCTTGAGGAATATTTAAGATTAAACCCCGGTAACCCACAGGCTGAAGCTCAGTTGGCGCAGGCAAAGGATCAATTGATTCAGGCCGAAACTTCTAGAGAAACAGCAACAGCACTTCAAAACATTGTGCCATCCACAACACCTCGTCGTTCTGAGTTTGAAGTATTTGACGCAACAGCGGCGGAAGTTGATGCTGAAGATGCCACTGATGGCGAACCTAACTTAGTCATTCAGGACGAAGTAATTCCAACCTCTGAAGCTGAGAACAGAAGAGAAGCCGCAGAAGATGGTAGGGGGATAACCTCATTAAAACCTGTAGTCTCTGACGATGATGCAGGCGGATCAACTACTTCCGATGATGCAGGCGGATCAACTACTTCTTCTGGTGGGGCATACGGCTCTATAGAATCTCGCATAGCTAAAATGCTTTCGGATCGTGAGAGCAGTGCCGAGTCCGATAAATGGTTGGCACTTGCGCAGACTGGCATGGCACTCATGTCTTCTAAGAACCCGACATTCGGAGGCGCATTGGGCGAGGCAGGTATCGCGGGGCTTGGTGCTTTACAGAAATCTCGTAAAGCCTATGACTCCGACATAATGAGCTTGCTTGGCATGCAGCAAAAGATACAATCAGCTAAGTCTTTGGATGCTTCTAGGGCAGCCAAGTCAACTACTGGCGGCAGCAAAGAACTAGACAGAATGATAGATAACGCTCGCGCAGACTTGGCTTTAGCAAATGCAGCAGCGGCAAAGTACTTCAAAGTTCAACCGGGAAACCCTGTAGAGGGGACGGTAGACAGGATGATAAACATGATTCCACGGGATGTTCAGGCTAATGTTATAGCAGCACAGGATAGACTTGAATATCTTAATAGGATAGCAATAGGCGGCGGTACTCAGTTCGACGCAACTCAATGAATTAGGAGTACATTATGGGTGTTATATCCGTAAAGGGGCCACAGTTTGGACAGAGTTACAGCGTAAATATTTCGGGCAACACTCCAAATCCTGAAGAGCAATCTCGTATAAATCAATTCGTAAGCCAGCAAGAGGCTATACTTGCTCAACGTATAGAGGGTCGTTTTGGCCCATCTCAGCAAGAGCAGGTAGAAGAAGTTGTAGAACCAGAACCGGAAGGCGGGTTTGGTACAGCGGTTGGTCTTGGGTTTGATGCCCTTCAGAAAGCATACGGCTCAACTCTAGAGGGCATAGGCTCCATCTCTGGCCTACAAGGTCTCCAAGACTTCGGTAGTTCTGTAGTAGAGACCAATGAACAGCAGATAGCAGAGAAGGCACAGGCACTAACAAAGCGTGAAGACATAGACACTGTTGGTGAAACTGCTTCTTTCTTTTTTGAGACGCTTGGTCAGCAAGTACCACAGCTTGGCGTAAGTCTAGGTGGTGCGGCGGCGGGTGCCGCAATTGCAGCGCCTATACCAATACCCGGTGCTAGGGTAGCGGGTGCCTTGATAGGCGGCGTTGCTGCGAACATTCCTTACTTCTATGGTGATAACCGGGAAGCTCAGAAGGAAGCAATTGATCGTGGTCTTCGCACAGAGATGGACGAAGGTACTGCTTTTCTATCAGCGTTACCACAGGCAGCACTTGACTCTATTGTGGACAGGTTACTGATCGGCAAAGTACTCAACCCAGCAGTAATCAGGTCTGGCGGTGTTTTCACACGCGCTACTAAAGGTGTAGGCGCAGGTGTTGTTGCTGAAGTTCCTACCGAGATAGGCCAAGAAGTTATAAACAGATACCAAGCTGGCTTACCCATCGATGATGCTGAGGCCATGAAGGTCTATGAGGACGTTGCGATAGCTGCAGGTATTACTGGTGGTACTGTAAGGGGTACTACCAATGTAATAGGTGGAGACATACGCAAAGAGAAAGCGGATCGGGAAGAGCAGGAGAAGTTTGCTGAACTTCAAGAAGACGCTGAAGAAGAGAGCGCAAGAACTCAAGAAATCATAGCCAGAATAAACGAATCAGAACTGCGTGAAGACGAAGACATTACTGTAGAACCCACCGTAGAGGTGGAGCCACAGGAGATGGATGTCTTTGGCAACTTGAAGCAATTGGCACTTCCTTCCCCCAGCACTCAAGAGAATGATAGGTTAACTCCTGAGCAAGAGTTAACAACTCTTGGCAGAGCAGCTCGTGAGGCCACCCTACCGTTTAACCCAGTGCCTATGTCTGAGTTGCCCTTGGGTGAGCGTCAGGTCATACAGAACACCCGTAGGACTCAAGGTCTGGATGAACAACAGCCTGCATCGCTTGATGAGATACGCCGTATCGTGGGCGAGGGTGCGGCTACCAGAGAAGCTACCAAACAGAAACCTGTGTCTGGCGGAACATCTAGGTTCCAGCCTGTAGAGAATAAGACATTCACACAGGATCAATATGACCGTGCCGTGGAAGAGATAAAGTCTCGCAAGAAGTATACTGAACCAGCGATACAGAAAGCAGTGAGGGACACTGGTGTTAAGAACGTATCGCGTCAAGTTGCCAAAGACATCCGAGATGAGATGCTCAACCGTGGCATCCTAAGAAGAACGCAAAAGGGCTACGAAATAGAGCCTGATGTGGAGGCTGTATCTGATGAGATCGCTTCTTACAGAAGCACTCTGTCCGATCTGAATAAAGATATATACGGCAATAGTTCAGCCAAAAGAAAGAAGGGCGAGTCAACTAATGACTTTGTCCAGCGCAAGACTGGTCTTGTTGGCCTCAGTAAGAAGATTGACTTAGACGCTCGACGCGCACTAGATCAAGAGAACAATAGAGAAAAGTTCTTGAGGCTTACTACTGAAGCGCAAGAGATCAGGAATCAAATCTCTGAAGCACAGCAGGTCATAGCTGAAACAGAAGGTAGGATAAACAGCGGACCTCAGTCCGTTAACATTCCATCAACTGAAAAGCCAAGAAGCATATTGCCCTCTGAAGTTCAACAGGCTGGGAATACTGAGGGACAAATAGATGCATTGCGTCAGTCGGTAAGTAACTATGATAGAGACATAAAGTTACAGAAACAAAATCTGGCAAAGTTAAAGAAGCAATCCAAGAAGGTGGCCCTTAACGAAGAGGTTCAAGGTCTTTTGTCTGAAATTGAATCGGACATAGAAACCAAAACGTATTTAAGAGATGCAGCTCAAGCAAGACTGACAGAGCCGTCCGCTCCAGTTCAAGTAGCTTCTGAGCAATACTTAGCCAACAAGGCTCGTGAGGTTGCAAACAGAGCAGTCAATACGACAAGAAAAGATTCGTTCAACGCCCAGCGGCAAAATGTATTTAATGCATTACGCAAGCGCCTGAATAATCTAAATCTTCCAGACGTTAAGCTAACTGCTGAAAGGTTGGTTGCCCCTGAACTTCTTCAGCAAGAAAACCCTGAACTTGTAGAAGGTGTGTTCGACTTCACGGCAGCCAACAAATTTCATAACACTCCCTCTAACAGAGTAATATCTCTGTCGATGGAGGTTGCTGACCCAAGTAAATCAGCTCAAGAGCAGTTCGATATATTGAAAGGCGTTATGAACCATGAGGTCATCCACGCTCTTAAAAGTCTTGGACTGTTCTCTGATGCTGAGTGGTCATCTCTCACTGGTGCAGTCAAGCAGCGCAAGTATGTACAAATAAAAAACGGCAAGCCAGTCGAAAGAAAGTACACTTACCTTGATCGTGCGACAGCAATGTATTCGGGCAAGTTAAATTATACTCCTGAATCTATAGAAGAAGAAGCTATAGCGGAGATGTTCCGTGATTATGCTGACGGTAAGATCAAGGTTATTGGTCGTCCCAAAACTCTGTTCGAGCGTATCAAGAACTTCTTCAGGGCTATCTTTAAGGCCAATCAAGATGTCGGCATCAATAGTGTCGAAGATATATTCAATGATGTGAAGAGCGGCAACATTGGCAAGCGTGATCGTTTGCCTGAACCTGATGCAGAAGTAACTGAAGATGTGGTTCGTCAGTCAATAAGAAACTTTGACCCTAAGCTCCCTGTAGCGCCGCAGGATGCGAGAGCGCATAAGTTGCCATACGAGCTACTAATACAGGGCAACGGCTCTCCAGCGGTCCTCCCAATCACTCAGGCCTATACCCCAGCCAATTCCAACAGAAATAATAGTTCAATTGAACAAATCATTGCGAACAACCCAGACGCTATGATGTCAGTAGAGGGTTGGATGAAGGCAATGCAAGAAGGTCTGGGTGGTGATTACATCCCCGCCCCACCATTGGTTGCCATTAAGTACTCCCAAAACCCGCAGGCCATGGCAGATAAACTGAAGCAGCTAACGCCAGAACTGAAGAAGGGTGTTGATGAGGGCTTTGAGTTTGTTGATCAGATAAGAGAAATCTATCAGAGCGGCGAGGCATCACCGCGCATGACTATGGACTTGTTCGTATGGGGCATTCTCTCTAGGGGCGCTGGTCCAGTGCAACAAGAGGGTGCATTCATTGACATCATAGACAGTGCTTACCCAATCCTTGAGAAGGCAACGCGAGAACCGCTAACAGATGATGACGTTGACAGATGGATGACCACTGTTTCATCGGTAATCCCAGAGGGTTCACCGGGCAAGCAAGTTACTATGAATGTAAATGCCGCAGCCAAGCTGGTTAAAGCTATGTCTCAGTTGGTTGGTGACTCTAACCAAACAGTTATTGATGTCATTCATGAGGGCATGACTGATCCTAACGTATCTGCTTCTGATATTCGGGAAGCATTCTTGTCAGGCACTAAGAGTGCCGGGATAGACAACAAAGTTCTGTCGTTCATTCTATTGGTTGGTGGCAAGGACGATGTTCTTGTGATGGATCGCATTCAGGGTCGGCACTTGTGGGATGATGGAAGGTACGGGGGTGCCAATATATACGATGGCATTGGGCCAAACAAAGAAGGTCTTAATGGTATCTTCCGTGGGCCGCGAGGCATATTGACGACACGCCTTCTTGAAGATGGCATGAGGAAGAACGTACAAAAGGCTTACGAGCTTGCTGGGAGACCAGAGGATGCAAGTCTAGGACGTTGGCACTGGGAAACATGGGTCATAGAGGGTGAGCAAGTTGTAAACCACGGCACCCTTCAGGCTATTATTAATGGGTCTCCTATCGGCACCTCCGTTACTGAGGGAAAGACTGATACATTCTCTTCAGGTATGACGTACATACGCGGACAGAACGCACCTGTTGTTCGGTATCCACTGTCTGATGGTGGGTTTGTCTACATGTCACCCACTAGAATGAAAGAGTTTGAAGCCTTTATAAAGAAGCCAAAGAATGGTATTATACCCAGAGACTTCAAGGTTACGGGTCGTGCTGACATACCTTGGTTTGAAAGAAAAGAAGTTGACCGAAATAAACTAGACGCAGCGGCGAGGGAGTATGAAGATGCGAAGCCCAATGGATCAATTCTTAGGAGCGATGAGAGGACTGGAGAACTCCAAGACGCCTCTCAGCGGGGAAATTCCCCCATCGATAGACGATACAGCCTTGGATTCCTCGCCGACCCGAGCTTCCGATCTCTTCCGTCAGGAAGTGGAAGAAGACGGGATTCGTCAGGGAGCCTTGCGCCTCTTGAAGGCGCGCCAACAGTCCGAGGCGCGACAGGCCCGGATGAAGGATTAGTAGCGGTAGCGGAGCAGTATGCTCTTGATAACGGCATCGATCTAAGAAGACAGTCCGAGTTTGTTATTCCAGATGTAGACCTTGCTACACGCATAGCTCAGGCATACGAAGAGATGGAGAATGCACCTGAAGACCCAGTCGTCAGAGAGGCATACGAAAATTTAGTCAGTCAAACTATAGATCAGTATCGTGCGTTGGAAGATGCGGGTTACAGGTTCTGGTTCACTGACTTGAACATACCAGACAATGTGGAATACCTGTCCACCCCATTCAATGCAATGAGGGACATTCGTGCCAATAAGACTATGGGTGTATTCCCTACAGATGAGGGGTATGGCTCAGGTGAGGTAGACACACAAACGTCATCCAACCCAATGCTGATGGATACTGGAATAGAGTGGCCTTCTGGATCACTAGATGGACCAAAGAAAAAAGTTGTTGCAAACGATTTGTTCCGCGCAGTTCATGATGCTTTCGGTCATGGCCTTGAGGGGTCTGGCTTCCGAGCCACTGGGGAAGAGAATGCATGGCAAGCACATGTACGTTTGTTTACTGGTTCTGCCGTTGCAGCCCTAACATCAGAGACAAGAGGTCAGAATAGCTGGCTTAACTTCGGTCCATATGGCGAACAAAACAGAACCGCTAAAATAGAAGACACTATCTTTGCCGATCAGAAAATAGGTCTGATGCCATCCTTCACATGGGAAGAAGGCAGGGCTGGCAGTGTTGAGGCTGCTGTAGATGAAGACACTGATCAAACATCTACTGCTGATGAACTTCCCGCAGTAGATCGATCCGCTATAGAACAACTTCTTTCTGGACAAGACCTAACAACACAACGCAAATTCTCAGTAAGCCCAGCCAATGCAAATCAATTGGTTGCAGCTCCTGTAAAGAACAAGGACGGTTCATCCTCTCCTGTGTTCGGGTCTATGATCGACAGCAAAGGCACAAGAATACCCATAGTGCTGCCAGCAGGTGAGCATAGACGTATTGAACAACGTGAAGGTGCCACTGAAGTTGGGCGTGGTCTGTATCACATTCAACAACGCGGTCATGATCGTGAGCTTCTTCGGTTCTCTAATGGCAAGTACAATGTACTGAACGCTATGTATGACCTATTGAAAAGATGGGACAAGCAGGGGAATGAAGATGGGGAAAATGTAATAAGCTATCCGAGTCAGGGTGGGATTGTTCTTGAATGGAGGAATGATATTCCCTTCAAGGCTCCACCCATGAAGCTGGTATTGAAGCCACGCAAGTTGGGAAGCGGTTACATCTTTGATATACAAACATTCTTTCCTGATCTTCAGAAAAAAGATCGCGCCGTTGTGGATGGTCGCACGCGTTATAGTGTTGCTCCGTCTCCATTAAACAACAGCACCATAGCAGGGCAGATAAATCAGAAGGAAGTGGACATAAATTATGCTCGTTCTTCTGACTTCATAGCTAAAGGTCTTGGGCGGATTGTAGGTAAGGATAAAGCTCAAGCTCAAGCGGACAGTATATTAACTAAGTTCCAAGACTCTATGCTTCCTGTAGGTAGGATGATCCAAGAGCTGAAGGCAAAGGGTCTTACCATCATTGATGCTATGGACACTTATCTGAAGGAAGAGTTGTATCATGGCATCGTCGGCAACGAGATAGATAAGAGAGAGAAGACAATCTATCAGGCCGCTCGTGAAGCTCTGAAGGGCTTGAACATTACCAAGGATCAAGTAAAGAACCTTCGTTCTGTATCTGATGCAGCGTCAGAAAGCGGCAGGGGATTTATAAGTCAGGCCATTGAGACTTCGGGTAGTGATCGCCAAACAATAGGTGACGCATATCTTTACGCCAAGCATGCGAAGGAACGCAACGCATACGTCAGGTCTATAAACCCAGACAATAACAGTGGTTCTGGAATGAGCGATGCGGAAGCGGACGCAATCCTTATTTGGTTCTCTCGTTTGGACAACCAGAATAGTGCCGCTCTTGGTGCCTTAGATCGTGCTGTAAGGAATGTAGTTAGGGATACTAACAACACTCGCACTGAGGGTGGTCTAATACCCGCTGAGTTTAATCAAGTAGAACTAGAAGATGGCACTGTAGTACAGAAATCAAACTATACTTCTTATGTACCATTGAGGGGTAAGATTGATCCTGACAACGAGACCACTGATCCTAGTCGTCCAAGCATGGGCGCTCCCTTCGGTGCCAGAGGTCGAGAAGATAGGCGCGTCACAGGTAGATACGACTACGCGACAGACATCTTAGCGACAACACTAACCCAGAACATGGGTGCCGTTGCACGAAGTGAACGCAATAAGGTTGGTCAATCCTTCCTCGAACTGCTGCGTTCAGACCCCACTGTAACAAAAGAGTTTGGTACTATACTGAAAGCCTTACCAAAGACTGAACAATTGAGGGGTGGGAAAGTTGTTAGGGCTACAGATCAAAGAGCGTATCTGGACCCCTTCATATTCACAGTCAAAGAGAATGGACAGGATGTATATGTTAGACTTGAAGATGAAAGAATAGCTAAAGCCCTGAAGGGTGATGTCGGGTTGGGTTCCTCACCCCTTGCTGGTGTTGTTCGTGCTATGGGCAAGGTCAACAGATACTTGTCCAGCATTAATACATCATACAACCCTGAGTTCTTTGTGACCAACTTATTGCGAGACCTTCAAACCGCTGGTGTGAACATCAACCAGTATGATGAGAAGGCAATGACTACTGAGATTATGAAGGGTGTTGCTGGGGCGCTCAAAGGAATAAAGCGTTCAATCATAAACAATGATGACTCTTCCGAGTGGTCAAAGTACTACAAAGATTTTGTTGAGGCTGGTGGTCAAAACGCTACGAACCAGATGACTACAATCGCAGATCAAATAGAGAATATCCAAGGGTTACTTGGCGATATATCTGATCAGGGAGTCAGGGGTAAATGGAACTCTGTAAAGAATAGCTTTATAGGTAAGAAGGCTGGATCGCTACTAAGCACTATTGAGAGCTACAACACAGTCATTGAGAACGGCATTCGTGTTTCTACTTACAAGGCTATGCTGGATCGTGGCTTCTCCAGAGAACGCGCAGCGCAAGCAGCTCGTAATGTTACAGTGAACTTTGCCAAAGGTGGCGAATACAAGACGTTCATGAACGCATTCTACCTGTTCTACAATGCGTCTCTCCAAGGTTCATTTGCACTTTTAAATGCAGCCCTGAAGTCCAAGAAAGTTCAGAAGATTTGGGCAGGCACTATAGCAGCAGGCTTCCTTCAGGATCAGTTGAATGGAATGTTGTCTGACGAGGATGAAGACGGTCGTCTTGTCTACGATAAGATACAGCCGTACATTCTTGAGCATAACTTAATTCTACCCGATCCATTTGGATTCACAGAGAGATCATACATAGCGATACCTATGCCGTATGGCTTGAACATGGCTCACAACATAGGTCGTGCCACCAGTCAGACCGCTCGTGGCGGCACCACTGCTGGGAAAGCTACGTCTTCTATCGTCGGAACTATTGTAGATGTAATCAATCCCATTGGCGGCACGGAGAGCTTCACTAACTTTGCGGCTCCTACAGTCCTAGACCCATTCATTGATGTGATCGAGAACGAAGATTACGCGAAGAAGCCTGTTTACAAAGAGGCTGCTTTTAATGACCGGGGGCCAGACAGCCAAAGGTATTGGTCAACAACAAACCCATCTGCAATATGGGTAACTAACATGTTGAACAATCTTACTGGTGGTACACCCGATAAGAAGGGCTTCGTGGATGTGTCACCTGATGTGATGAACTTCTGGCTTGAGTATGCAACGGGTGGTGTTGGTAGGTTTGTGCAGCGTACAGCCGAGCTACCAGTTCGGGTGTATGAAGAGGGGCTAGGTGAAGACATCTTCCGTGAGATCCCATTTGTAAGAAAGATAATAGGAAGCGTTTCTGATCGTGAAGACTATGGAAATTACATTGAGAAGAGAGACAAAATTCTTGTTGTAGGTGATGAGATTAAAGGCGCTCTATCATCTGGAGATACTGAGCGGTTACAAAAAGCCAGACAGAGATACTCAGAAGAAATTAAATACCTACCAAGGATAAGGGCTATTGATAACGCTTTAAGGAAAGTAAGTAGTCAGATGAACTCTGTAAGGGGCAATATGAGAATGCCAGACGATCAAAAGAAACTTATTCTTGACAGGCTAGACGAGCGCAAACAGTTTCTTATTGGAAGTGCCAACAAGATTTTAGCAGGGTTTTAATAAAGTTCAGTTGAACTTTTGTAACCTTCTCTGGGTGGAGTATGACCATAGCTTTTCTAATGGGCTTAGATCAATCTGATCCATAACTGATCCCATTCCGTGGCCTAAGTCCATTTGTCTGCTATCTTTCTTGAACCTGTCCCTAGAGCAGTACCCTGATACATTGTAAGTATCTTCATCTTCTTGGCACACAAGGACTGCGCAGTTTGCTTTGAAGGCATTAATGTCTTTGAAGAGGAGGCGACCATCTGGATAGAATGTAGACTTAACGTCTATAGATATATCACCGAGCCACATATCCTCACCGCTATCAACGCCAAGCTGAAAGGGATTGTGATCTATGTCGAATACCTTTGCCACACTAAGCTCTGCCTTGATGCCTATAAGATCAAGATCATTATCGTTTCGCCCCTGATCTCTTCTCTGATTGACAACTCCAGAAGCTCTTGCCAACTGCCAGCGAAACGTAGCAGCTTGTTTGCAAATAGATATTTCTTTAGGAGACAGGCGAACCTTCATGATTCTCCGTCACTTTTCTTTTCTATCCATTCCAAGATTTCACTTCTCTTCCACCGTTTCATTCTGACGCCCAAGTTAATTCCTTCTGGGAAGTCTTCTGTTTTGCTTATGAACCTGTAGGTAGACCGTAAGCTCATCGATAGCATCTTTGCTATCTCGCTTACCTTCATTAGTTTTTCTTCCATTCTTTGAACCCCTCTCTTAATTCTTCAAACTTGTTTATTGCATCAGGGTTATCCCTAAACTCCGATCTCGACTTAATGCCGCAATGGGTTCTGACGGCACTAACTGCTTCTTTCTCTTGATTAAACACATCTGTCTTCTCAGTCATGCCCATGCTGTATAGGTAGTCATGGAAGTCATCATTGCGGCACAGCAAACCTGCCGATGCAATCAACCTCTCAACATTCACCGCTTCCTCACGAGGCTCAGGTTCGTCCTGATCGTTGAGCCTCACCATGGCAACTATGTACCTAGTGCCGACCCAGTCAGTGTGAAGTTCTTGAGGGCAATCATTTGGATGCACATTGAGGCGCAGCATGATGCCATTCTTGTCCTGAGACATCGACACCTTCACCGCCTCAAAGCCTATGGCTGCGTCTTTAACGCTACTCATCTTCGTCCTCCCTTAAAAAGTTTATAGGATTAAAAAACATAAGCTCTTCTGGTTTTACTTCTCTCTTTTTGCCACTGCAGTGCTTGCAGTATTCTCCACCTACAGCTCCACATTTTCGACAATGTTCATTCAACTTTCTTAGATTTGGAGATGTCATCTCTCACTCCTATGAAAAACTTTTCTTCCCGTGTATCTTTTATCGGGTGCCACATCATCATTATTAAAGTGCAACTGAGCGGCATGCAGCCTGTCAAGATGGCTCTTTGTCTTGTCTTTCTTGTGACCACAGGTTTGTAAGGGCTTCGCGCCACATGCGGGGCATTCAACCTGTTGAACCATTTCTCTAGTCACTGTCACCATTGTATCTATCCCAGTTTACTCTCGCCCAATCGACAGGGTCTATCCCGATCAAGTCCCACCAAGTCTTCTCGTCACCGTATCGGTGCAGTTCCGAATGGCAGTCGCGGCACAGAGGCACAGCCCAGTTATCTCCCGATCTCATACCTGTTCCATGTTCCCCAACATAAAGCAGGTGGTGTGCTTCCGCGCCGCGCCTACACACTAAGCAAGGTTCCCCTCGCAAAGTATTCAGGTACGCTTCATCCCGAATGTTCTTATGTTTCGGAATAAGCATATTTTTATGGTGCTATATGATCATTGTTGAAGTGCAATTGTGCGGCCTTCGGATATTACTTCCACATGAGGTTCGCCCTGTATATCCCACAACTTAACAATTGAATCTGCAAGGTCTTCATCTGGCTTCTTGATGGTCACAGTGAGTTCACCTTTGTTGTCATCCATTGATGAAATCAACCAACGATGTGATTCATGTACACAAGAATAGACAGTTATCAGGCGTTCCATTCTCCAAATCTCTTTCTCATGGGAGGAAGAAAAAGTAACTAAACCTCTACCTTCATTATTTTCCATGGTATTTCTCCTGTTTTAGAAAGGGATTTCATCATCCAAGCCAGCAACCGCAGTGTTAGAAGGGGGTTGTGATTGATACCCAGAGCCTTCTGCCTGACGCTCCCGCATAATGCTACCTCTTAGAGATAGGAAAGGACGACCAGTCTTGCCTGTCTTTCTCCAGCCAACTAGGTTGGCTTTGGGTTGTTCCACCCCCTCATCTAGCTGCGCCATGAGGTCACGAATAACCTCTGGTTCTAGCTCTATGTTGCCAGTGTAGTCTGGCTGGGTTGGTTTTTCTTTCCTGTCATTCTGGAACAGGATACCTGATGCTGGATATTGAGCCATTACTTCTTCTCCTTCTGAAGTTTGATTTTCTTTTCTGAAATGCAATTGATTACTTTATCGTAATCAGCGGTTGCTTCGGTCTTCGCTAGGCCAAACATAGCTTGATTGGCAACGTAGAATTTTTTCAACATGTCCTCGCTCCGAGCGGAGCCGATCCAAGAACATGCAACGTCTGACCAAGTGTCCCATTCAGACACGGCACGAGGCTCACGGTCTCCATCTTTGTAGGCAAATGTGTTTATCATCTTACCAAGGATGGGTTTGTCAGCCGCTGTGGGGGCCGGTGCAGGAGCCTTTTGTTTCTTCACTGGGTCTGGCTTAGGTTTTTCCTTTACCTCCTCCTGACGGGCCTCTCCATCGCTCTGAGGGAGGTCTTCGCCAGCATAGATGTAATGCCCCAAGCCATGGTAGCTGATCGCCTTGGCTAGTCCGCGCTGAAATGCCGTGTTAATTGAGAAGGCATCTGGGTTTTGGATCGCCTTGTTGCGGTAGTCCAGCACAGGAAATAGTTCTGTCGCACTAATCCCATCGACATCAACTGTCACTTGAACAAATGAGTAACCAGCATCGTCCTTTATACAGGGTGAGCCATCAGGCTGTATATGCTTGGTGAATGTGGCCTCTGGATAGTGGCTCTTCAGCACACCCCAAGCCCATGCCCATGACAGGTAGGTAAGGCCATTCTTCTTTTCTGTGTGATCATTAACATTGATCGCTGATAGTGTCTTCCATACAGACATTACGTTCTCCATCCTTTAAATTGCTCACAGAACTCTGCGACATTGCAGTAGTTCCCTTCACACCGGGTCTTATCGCCCTTGCGAAATTCTATCTCCAGCTTCTTATCGCTGGACGCAACGTGTTCATTGGCGTCTTCTTCGCTATCCCATAGCTTCAACGCTCTCTTCTTTCCCTTCTCCTTCACGGCCCATTGGTTGGGCTTTGCCCATTGATCTCCGTCAGAACAAAGGGGAACCTTGTCATACAAATCGTATTCCATCTGGGCTGACTGATGCACATCAATACGATCATAGATATAATCTTCGCGTTCCTTCTCACTCCAAAGAGGAAGGTCCACGATTACGATTGGTGACTGTGGATATTCTTTATCGAATTGCGCACGGCGTCTCTGCCAGTCTCTGAGTATCGCACAGATGCGCAGCTTGCTGACTTTCTTCTGGCGGTTGGCACCAGCTAGTGAGTTCTCTACCAGCCAAGCATAGCAGTTTTGCTGACGCTCCCACTCAACCTTGCCAAGGATGACAGACCAAGCAGAGGTAACTTTGTAATCCGTAATTTGAATGGTGCCATCAGGTAAAACCTCTTGATGATCGAGCGCCCCCGACAAAGTCCAGTTAGCAACCTCTGCGTATAGCCGCTCTTCGACTTGGACATTCGCGGGATCGTCTGCGCTTTCCAAAACGTGATGCACCGCAGTGCCAAACAAAGCCCAGATCATATCGACTACGTCTGTCTCAAGCTCTTCGGAATGTAAGTCTTTCATCAACCTGATGCGAGGTCCATCGATCAATGTCGTGACGCTGATGTCCGCCTTGCCTCGTGAGTATTTGTCATCTCTGGCAAAGTTTAGGAACGCATCCGGCAGGTTGTGATTGTTTGTAATTTTCATTGTTTTCTCCACTGTTTTGATGTTAGATCATAGGCAGAATGTAAAGTCAAATAGAATGTTTAAGGGTCAATATGAGTCATTTCGACATAACATTTACGGCTCTTGGAGAGCCAGCTTCTAAGGCTAACTCTAGGAAAATGGTTACTATTCGTGGGCGTCCGGCATTAATAAAATCTCAGAAGGCTAGGGATTACGTCAAACAGTTTGAGCTGCAATGCCCCCAGCTAGAGGTGCCAACGACAGAAGATGTTCAGGTTGAGATGATGATCTACTACGCCAGCCGTAGGCCCGATCTCGATGAGAGCTTGATCCTCGATTGCATGCAGTGCCGCATCTACAAAAATGATCGTCAGGTGAAACAGAAATTTATATACTGGGGGCTGGACCGAGAGAACCCAAGGACAATAATTCGCGTCCGCTCATGTGATGTAAAAGATATTCCAAACTACCTTGTTATCGGTAGAGTATAGGTAGTCGATAAATTATAACGGTAGAGTATATTATAATATAATATATTAGGCGGGAAAAATATGACCCGTTGACTGATGCCGTTTTTGTCTCGTATGATCGCCGGATCAGAGTAGGAGAATAGCCGTGCAAATCGAACAACAAGTTCGTGGCGAGGCTTACAGATTAGGGCAAGGACAACACAAAATAAAATGCCCGAGCTGTAGCCAAGGCCGCAAAAACAAACACGATAAAACGCTTTCTCTCCGCATAGAACAAGACAAGATACTTTTTAACTGCTGGCACTGTGATCAGGAGGGAATTGTACCTATGCGGGAGAGCTTGCCAGAGACTAGGAAAGTGGAGCCAATGTCAGTCGCAAAGAACGTAAACAAGATGCCTCTATCAGGAGCTGCAATAGCTTGGTTGAGTAGCCGAGGTATCAGCGAAGCCACTGCACTGAAGGCTGGATTAGTATCAACCAAATCATGGATGCAGCCTGTCGGAAAAGAGACAGAGAGCATCATGTTCCCTTACACCAACAAGGGACAAGAGTACGCATACAAAGTCAGATCGATTGAAGCCAAAGCGTTCATCTGCAACGGTGCGCCTCAAACCTTCTTCAACATTGAAGCGGTTCAACGTAACGATGATCTCATAATTTGTGAGGGGGAGATGGACGCGCTGGCCTACATGGAAACAGGATACGAGAGTGTAGTATCCATACCAAATGGTGCAGTAAATAAGATAACCAATGGGGCCATCGATCCCAAAGATGATAACAAATTCAAGTTCTTATGGGCTGCTGAGAAGAAAATAAAGTCGGCATCTCGTGTGATAGTGGCACTCGATAATGACGAAGCGGGTCAGGCCACATCAGAGGAAATTGCTAGGCGTATAGGGAAGGACAGGTGCTTCAAGGTTGAGTACCCAGAGGGTTGCAAGGATGCCAATGATGTATTGATGAAGCATGGCAAGGAAGCTGTTGATGAAATCATCGTTGGCGCAAAGGCATGGCCCATCGCAGGCTTATTTGATGCATCCCATTTCTATGAAGAGATAGATGACATCTACGAAAAAGGTATGGGCCGGGGCGAGAGTACTGGGTACGACAATGTCGATGAACTATACACCATTGTCACAGGTCAGCTCACTGTTGTGACGGGACATCCATCATCAGGTAAGTCAGAGTTCATAGATCAGATCATGGTGAACATGGCACAAAATATTGGGTGGAAGTTTGCAATCTGCTCGTTTGAAAATGAGCCGCGCATCCACATCGCAAAGTTGATAAGCAAGTACACACGCAAGCCATTCTTTAAAGGTGCAACAGAGAGGATGACTGAGGACGAGCTTGCTGTCGGTAAGGATTTTGTTCAATCGCACTTTTCTTTTCTTTACCAAGCTGACGGATCGCTATCCTCTGTTGAAAGCATCATCGAAAGATTGCGGGTTGCCGTGATGCGGCATGGTATCAGGGGTGCCATCATAGACCCTTACAATTACATTCAAAAGAATGGAGACATAAGCGAGACTGATTGGATATCAGAGGTTCTGACTAGGCTTCGTGTGTTTGCTCAGTCCCATGGCATACACCTCTGGTTTGTTGCGCATCCCACCAAGATGATGCGGGATCACACTGGCAAGGTGCCAGCACCAAAGGGGTATGACATATCAGGGAGTGCGGCTTGGTTCGCAAAGGCTGACGTTGGCCTAACGGTTCATAGACCAAACCCATCAGGGTCTAGGGTCTCTGAGGTTCATGTGTGGAAGTGTCGGTTCTCTTGGATAGGCAAGCAAGGTGATACCAACCTTGAGTTTGATGTCCCGACATCGACCTATAAGAAGTATGTCCCCGATCCCATACTGGATGCACCAACCCCATACACTGAAGTGGATAATGAATATCCATTCTGATGTTGACGGTTATCTGTGGCAATGCTACATGTTGTGCCAGTACATTGCTCCGCTTCTATATGTTCGCACATGGCTTTAGAATGCAATGTTCTCCACTCTGAACTTTAGGCCACCTTCGGGTGGCCTTTTTTCTAATGAATAGTACTGTATCCATTCATATTGGCTATTTCATTTAGTGTGTCATGGGTCATGTGAGCTATCATATACCACTCGCCCTGAAGGTTGTATGCAAGAATGATGTTTGTGATTAACGCGGTAACCTCATGAGGGGATGCCTGTTCAGGCATGGACGATAAGATTTTTAGTATCTCTTCGTGACCTAATTTATCATCCATGTCTGAACCCACATCGTTTTTTAGATCGCTCAATTCATCAACTCTTTCATTACAGTATCCTTTATTCTTCTGCGTAGCAAACTTTCGCAACGGGAGAATTCTTTTTGGTAAGATAGTATGGCACCATCTGAGGTTTCGTACCTCATTACCCAACCAGCTTCTATATCTGGTTTCTTGCCTTTGACCTTCATTGCTACGACTGACCAAACCCTGATGCCGTCATCGTTAATGCGAGATAATTTACGCTCTTGAGAGTTCATGATGAACCGCATGCCATCACCAGCCCTTACTAGTGCGATACCTTTATCATAAATCTTCTTTGCCCATGTGGCTGGCAGATGAACATCAACATCTGACATGTAAGACCTTTGTAGATTAGCGGATACCCCACCGCTAAGGCTTGATGTGACGTACCAAGACATGGATGGGAACGTGCATTTCAACTCTGTTGATGCATACAGCTCTGTCGCTTCCATGGCTTTATCTGTAACAGTTTTTTGTATGTTGCCGGACTTCATCCTTTCCTTGATGGTATGCAAGGAAATAAATAAACCACCAGCGTACTTAGCAGACAATCTCATTTGACCTTCTGATAGAATTTTTAGTCCGAATGGCGCGTCTTCATAGTCAAAATTCTTCCATTGATACTGATGAGGATTTTCTGATATCTTTTTTATCTCCTCGACCGAGAAGCCGTTCACTGTCAGAAATACTTTTATGTTTGCTTTGAGTTGTTTTATTCTAAGGTAGTTTCTTAATTGCACTTCCATGTTCTTCACTCCATTTTTTATTTCCTAGTGGCAAGTTCTCCACCACAACTGTAGTAACCGCATCCATCTACCCAATTATCTATATGCTCTGGGTTTGATTTTATTCTGGCTGCTTTTAACAGGGACATCATGACTGACACATCTACGGCACTCACATGGACGCCCAAATGTATCGACCAGTAAGCACCTATGGTTTCAAAATTATCTTCCATATTACCGTGATCAGATGCCCGGTCTTCCGTCACATACTGTTTAGCCTTGTCTAATATTTGACCTCGCGTCATGTTCGTCATGGTTTTACTCCCTATATGTTTATGCCCTGCATCCTTAGCTTGTGTGTGTATTCACGCAACTCAGTTCTGGCACGTTGAAGGTCTTGTTGTACGTTAGGGTGCGGGACAACTAGGTTGGCCTCGAACTCTCGCTTGTTCACCTCGTTTCTGAGGAAGGTAAGTTCTGCCTTTTGCTGTAGGTTTAGTGCCTCATCACCCATCACCTAAACCCTCCGGTCTTGCCCTTGGACGTATGGATGAACTAGCTTGTTCCGATTGGGTGCAGTTCATGTGAACATCTTTTGGGTTGTCGTAGATAACAAGCAGCGCATCAGACCTAAGAACCTGCTCACATTTAGCGTAGTTCTCAAACCAAATTTCACCTCGCATATCCATATCCTGAAGCGGATAATAGATTAGCAGTGCAGTAAAAAATTCCATCACCGATTACCTCCAAACACTTTTCGGAATGCCTCATCCAAAATCTTTTTCATGTCATCTTTACTCATTACGTTCTCCTCTCATCCACTTTATGTCCCTTAGTAGTTCGGACTTTTCTTTGGTTAACCTCTCTAACTTCTGGGTTAACCTTGCAATCTCAGTGCGCTGGATAGCTATCTTGCTTTGCAGCTTCGCGTTTTCTTTATTCATCATTCAACTTTTTTGTAGGTAGGTTATGACGTTTCTTTATTTTAGAGACAGTGTACTGG